>Ga0315909_10000211_pt1 | contig 77520 bp, 96 predicted proteins | sample LakEriMetagenome_11_FD_203527 | JGI IMG/M metagenome (GOLD analysis project Ga0315909, IMG submission 203527) | Freshwater fungal communities from buoy surface, Lake Erie, Ohio, United States - Buoy 2 MA125 | ecosystem: Environmental > Aquatic > Freshwater > Lake | place: USA: Lake Erie, Ohio...
ACTTATCATCAGCAGAACGAATACCCAGACCGATTCCAACACCACCTCCTAACATTGAAAGCCAATTTACTTCCGAAAGAGTATTGACCAAACCTTCTGCTGAATCATCCAAATAGGGAAGAAAGCAGCTAATAGGCAAGCCACGCTTAGAGCGACCGAAAGATAAAATAGGAGTAGAATAAGATAGCCAATGCTTACTACTGTAATCGTAGAGCCTCTGAGCATGAGCAGCATCAGTTGCAAAAGCAGCGGATACAAACGCAAATCTTTCTTGAGGACTTGATTCGTCTTCACGCATGTATGATTCTTTGAGTCTTTTGATTCCGAGTTCATCGAATAGTTTATCTCTTTCTAGGTCTATTGTAATGCTGCTAATATCTACCATTTCTTCTCCAATATTATTGTTCTAGTGCTGCTACTACATTTGGAAATTTATCTGCTATAACTTTCCAACACGCTTGTGCTATTTCCATGTGTTCTTTTTGTGTACCATTTTCCATACGCAACTGACAGTAGTGAATCCAACTACGCAATGTACCATTCATGTACATACGTGACTGTGTGTTGCCTTCTGGTAATACCACACGTGCTTGTTCTTTTGCGATACCATTTGCAATCGCCCAATCATATGCGGCTTTTGCTTCAGAAATCAAATTAACTTGTTTAATTTTCCATTCTGACTGTAATTCATTATCGTCAGTCTCAATAGAGTTTTGACGATTCTTTGTATCTTGTAGTCTTGCTTCACGTAGTTCAAAACCCAAATCTTTCGTTGGATCAGCATAACGCTGGCTGAACTCTTGAAAAGAAAAACTACGATGGCGCAAGATTTGTCTTGCTATGTCCCGTGTAGTGTTTATTTCCATAACAACGTTGACCATTTCAAATGGTGACCAATGTTGATTTTTGATAAGATAACGAATTAATTTATCAGAGTCAATATTCATTCCCTGATTACTTGGATTTGATACACGTGCCATGTGTACAATCAAATCTTCAGCAGAGCCATAACCATTCATTGTTGCGGTCACACCAACTAACTTCACGTTCATAATTTCTTCCAAAAAGTAAATTTGGCTATAGCCTCAAGACCATAAAATGTATTACTATCTATAATCTCCTGGATTTCGCCAGATGAAAAACCATTCAACACCATCTCATTGATGTCTTTGCCATCCATATTATCAGGCCAAATCACAACATTATGATTCGATTTGATAGCATTTTCAATCAACTTACACACTTCTTTATTTCTTGGTTCATTATCAAATACAAGCGTAATTTTTTCTGCTTGAATATTTTTCACCGTTAGGGCAAGATTTGCGTCACCTGATGCTACACAATTCTTTAGAAACAAACTATCTAGTGGACCTTCAACAAGATACACACGTTCTTTTAAATTCACACGATCCATGCCAAAAACAAGTTTATTATCAGAATCGTCTGTTCTCAATGTAACATAGCGTAGTGTGCGGTCGCTTGTCTCTAATGCTCGACCAGATACAGCGATCAATTCATTCTGATAATTAAAATACGGTATAACTAGTCTAGCGTCTTCAACTAGGTTTTTATCGTGATTTGGAATTAGCGCATCACAAAATGCTTTATAGTTTGAAGTGAACAACAACTTATCATAATGTTCTTCGGGGATTAGCCGATTCTCAGCATACGTTAAACAAAAATGTCCACTTGGTAAACTACTGAGCCATTCCCCATGTTCAAATATGCTGCGCTTTTTGATGTGACCAAATTTGGGTGGGTTGGTGATGATTCGTGGTGATAATTCACTCTTTCTGTGATACGTGTTGGCAGTTCCGGTTGTGCCCGACTTGTATTTTTCGAGTACGTACTCTCCATGTAAGGATGAGTCGATGTGCTTGATGAAATTGGCGACATTTGTTCCTACTCCACAGTTATGACAGCGGTAAAATAAATCATTGCCCTTGGCGAAAACATAGCCTCGGGCTTTGAGTGTGTTTGTTTTGGAATCGCCACAATAGGGACATGAAAAATTCCACAAGTTAGTATTCTTCTGCTTGAAGTTACGCAAGCGGGAAGAAACCATTCTTACATATTTCGCATCGATATAAAGAGCCATACCTTCATTATAACACTACTGCTCACAAAAATCAATTAATTAAAAAACTTTGCCAGATATTCAAATTTTATGTTGGAGATGATCCATGCGACAACGACAACACCACCGGCAACCATCCACTTCCACTGCATCAATGACTTTAGATCATCATCTTCTTTTTGGTTGTGTTCGGTAATATGATCACGTAATGATTTGATTTCATCCATGATTCTACGCTCAGTCAGTTCTATTTTGTCCGATAGATTTCTGTCTGTGGTAGTAATACGTGAATGAAGTTCTTTGATATCGCTTACGGTATCTTCTTTGCGTTTGTCCATGTCTTTGTAAATCTGATTGACAATGTTGGCATTGTTATCTGTAAGTTTTTCGATAACACGGTCCATCTTCTCACAAAGGTCTACAAGTGTATAGACCTTTTCTTTGAGAACGCCAACCTCTACTTTGAGTGCTACATCTCCGTCCATTTTATTTCTTCTCAGGAATCTTTGTGCCCTCTAGTTTCTTATGAACTTTGATGGTCTTACAAACTTCTTTTTCTTTTTTAGTTTTGTTATCAAACTCTTTGACACACACTTTCTTTTCTTCAGCAGCAAATGCGGCGTTTGTCAGTGGCGCAAAAAGCAGAAACAAAATCATTGATGCTAGGGCAAGTTCTTTTTTCATTTTTCTTCCTTAGAAACAAATTTTTCGGTTGCGGTAAATCCTAATCCACCAAGCACAACATACATTATAACATCAAGTGTCTGTGGATTCAATTTCTTTTCAAAAAACAATTCGGCAATAAACCCAGTAGCAAGCAAAAGGAACGCCAAAAAGGTGATGAACCTTTTGCTGCTAGGCTGTTGCTCACCTTCAGCGGTGAGCATTTGTATCATAAAACTTTTCACAGTTCAGGATGTGGCGGTTGTGCTGGTGCTTCTTTACCACCAAAACCTGAAGCGACTGATGGAACAAATGAAGACATCACATCAAATCCAGCCGACATGCCCATTGGTGCTGCAAATCCAGCCATGCTCATTGGTGAGCTAAAGCCCATTGAACTCATAGGTGCTGGTGGTGGAGAAGGTGGCGGTGGCTTGTTTGCTGCTTCAAGTGCCTTTGCCCTCAACTCTTTATCATCACCTGCCAACATAATACCTGACAGTGTACCAGTCAGAAATGTAGCAATTGGAATAATCAATTCAAAAAACTTGTTGTCTACAGGACTCATACCATTCATTGGCTGAGTTACAAAAATCAAACTGTACAAAACAACAAATACAATACCGAACAGTGTAAGTCCTAAAATGATACCGATAAAAAACTTGAGTCGTGCGTTCAGTTCTTCAGTTGTATATCTTTCTCCTGACCATAGTTCCTTTATCATCTGCAATCTCCTCTAAGTGGGGCTTGTTGCATTTGTGGTGAAGGCTGACCGGCTTTATTCTTTTCGTAATGTGTCAAGTCTTCTGGACAAGTCCCGTTTGCGCTACAATAGGGTTTTTTACATTGTTTTGTATCCCAGTTCTCTGGGTCTTGGCAAGGATAACGATAGTTTTCCTGACAAGCAACTAACAATGGTAATAGTAATAGTACCAGATATTTCATTAGTGAACTCCTAGAACATGAAGGGCGTGTTCATAATGTTTCTTACGATCTTCAAGTCCTATGGTTCCACCATTGATTCTCTTGGTCATACCAAGAATATCACCCTTATCTGCAAAGGCATTGATTTTGTTTGTTTCCCAAAACCAACATGCAGATTGTGCAGCGCCTTCGAATGTTTGCGTATATTCTGCTGCTTCTTCTGGAGAAATTTCAAGTGATGCGGCAAACCAAGTGTAATTTGTTTTGCCAGTCAACTGAATCAGTCCACGACCACGATATTTGTAGCCGTCACCAGATGCTTCATCGCCATTGCCCATACGATTGGCATAAATGCGATTGGCAATTTTCTCTGGCTTTCTTTCGTATTCTTTAGCGACAGCCAAGTTAGGGAAATATTTTCCAAACAGTTTTGTTAGGCTCTCTGCTTTGTAGTTCAAATTCTCTGTGAGAAAAACAAAACCACCAGACTCATGGGCGCACTGAGCAATAAACGATGCTATGCGCTGTGGTGTATTGATTTCATAATCTGGAAGTAATTGGCTTAATGCTTTGTGCCACTGATCAATGTATGGATTTTTTGGTAGTAATTGTTTTAATTGTTCTTTTGTGAGTTCCATGTTTTTCCTCAGGTATTATTTTACGGAATCAAAAATCTCCTTTTGTAATCTATACCATTCTATCCACATGTCAACTTTGTCACTACACTTATGATACTCCATGTAGTTATCAGATACGACCGTAATCACTTCACTCAGTTTGGTCGTGCCTTCTTGCACTTGCGTCAGTGGCGGGCAAGTTCTTCCTAATGATTCTGGCATTTCGGGAAACTTGCGGGCCACTGGTACTGTTGTACTACAGCCCGATAGCAATAAAACTATAAGTAATTTTTTCATGGCTTCTTGGCTGCTTCGTTCAAAATACTTACTACGTTAGGATCAAGTTCGCATTTCGCATCAATAACTTTTTCCACTTCTTTAATCTTTTGGACAACAATCTCTCGTTTTTCAACGACTCTCTTTGTTCTCTCTCTGATCTGCGTTTCAATAACAACATTTGTCTGCTGTGATTTCTTTTCTGCATCTTTCACTTTCTCCTCTAGTTCAGCCACTCTTTGACGCCACTCTTGCTCGACGCTATAGCCTCCTTTCCAGTATATACCGATACAGAGCAGTGCTATGGAAACATATTTGATAATGTTAGCATAGCTGCTAATGAATAGCAATCTGCTACCTACAAAACCTAAAATGGTGCCGATGACACCACAAACTAAAACTGTGTTGATAATGAATAAAAGAAAGCCTGATGGCAGAAAACTAAGAAGCCACATTTGACTTTCTCTTTATAAATGAGATGAATGTTGCAGTCTTGCGTTTCTTCACGCCAGGTTCACCTTGTGGTCCTACGCCGATACCAGCAATGGCACCACCACCGACAGCATTTGCTGGTGCGCCACCCATGGCTCCAGCATCTTCTTTGAGTGGTTTACAGGCTTTATCGGTACTACACCAATAATAACCTGCACCACATTCTTTTTTGAATTCGTTTGGCATAGGTATATTTATATTCCGTAAGTTCCTTTAATTGCATTATAATTCTGAGTTATTTCCGCACCAGATAATGCTTTGTTATACACCCGCATCTGATAGAATACTGGATAAAAGGCTGCATTTGAGTTATTCATTGCATCCGTTGAACCTGTACCATCATTTAAATGCCTTGACCCAAAATAAAAATCACTTGTCGCAAAGAGTGTTTGATTACTAATAGTATCAGTTGTTCCAATTTGTGAACCATTTAAAAATAGACTAACTTGTGTGCCATTGATAACAAAAATCCACTGTCTTATAGCATCACTTGCGGTTATGGTTACTAGGGTTTCACTATTAGGGATACCATAACTTATCTCTGTTGAAGAATTCACATATGCTAGATATCCTCCGTTAGTATTATAAATTTCATTACCCCAAATAGCTCCCCAAAATGATGTTGGATTAAATGAAGCAACCACTTCAACTGTTACAGTATTTGAAGCAATATTGTAAGGAACACTAATATAATCTGTTCCACCATTATCCTCATTGTTCAGTCTTATGCCACCACCATTGTTTGACACATATGATGGTGAACCTTGAAGTGTTGCGTTATATCCATTACCACTAGAATCAGTCCATGTTGAACCAGTTGATGGTGCAGTTGCTAAGTTGAATTGCAGACCTGAAGTTACGATTCCACCACCAGCATCTATCTGTGAGTCAACGTAAATTCCACTACCGATTGTAATTCCTGGTCCGATTATCATTTTAGATTTCTGAGAACCTCTGCGACATTCATATCAACTGGTATTTCTGATGATATAATGTCTGTATTGTTGATGCCACGAACTTTTTCGGGCATGAGATTTAAAAACAACAAGTATGTTTTGAGTATACTATAGTCGTCTTTATTGGTATGATAAAACATAATTCTTGTTGATACTTCAGGACCAAAAATATTGTACAGAACAACAATATGATTGAGTATCAGACGCTCACGCATTTCACCATGTTTAGAATAACGTCTGAATAATCTTTTGAGATAATTCAATCGTTTCATGTCTTCAGTGAATTCACTCATAACGCAATTAGGCCTATCATAGGCCTTTGCTGCGTACAACATTATATTGTCATCGGTTAGATTCTCAAAAGACATAATGAATGCGGCTGACCGAAGCCAGCCGCTAGTTCAATCAAGAGTCAGGTGCGATAGCATCATCGGATGCATCACCTTCCATTGAACCCATTGCTACTAGAGTTTCGAATGTGGTACGACCGTTACGACCGCCCATTGTAAAGGTGAATGCTGTGTTACCGAATGTATTTGCTGTTGGTGTACCTGTGTACAAACCAGCATTTGTAACCGTGACTGCTGTAACCCTACCAGTAGCAGCCGTTGTTACACTGACTTGTGCAGAGGTATTGTTTGTACCACCACCAGAAAGAATCAGCGTATATGTACATGCTGATGCCGCTGGACCTACAGCATTAGTATTTGCTGTAACTGAATCAATTCCGCCGGCACCTTTAGTACGTGCTACCCAACCAGCGTGTGTTGGCTGACCATCAGTAATCAGACCCTCTTCTGTTGTATCTATACCAAATACACCAAACTCTACGTTAGTACGGGTTGCACTCATGTAAGTATTCGAAAATACTGATGTTGTTTCTGAGTTGGCCAGACTTTCACCAGTAGTTGATGTGTCGTAACCTGTCAGACCCGAAAAGTTTGGAGCATTGTTAGATGCGTCTACATTTCCCCAAAGTGGCATGTTTTTCTCCTATAAATCTTTGATTAGTTATTTATGTTTTCTGTATATCGCTAGACAATTCGGGGTCTTTCTGAAACTTATCCGATGCCTGTTCTTGTTCTTGTTTTTTGCCCTTTGCGGCATCTCTAACAATCTGAGCCTTGCGTGATAGAGTTCTTGCTGCGGCGCTTGGATCGTCAGTGTTTTCACTCACGGACTTCCAACCACCACCCATTTCTTTGTATTTCTTCGCAGCCCAACCGTTAGCATATGCTGAAGGATATACATCAAACTTAGACTTTGCTTGTGCTTTAGCCTGCGCCCACTTCTCAGGTGAAGTTGGCACATTCTTCTCTTCAAGTTGTTCAACCTCTTCCTTAACGTGACCATACTTCTTTTTATACCAGTCAGGCATACCACTCTTTTGACGGAAGTATCTTACTGTCGCAGAATCATTTGCTTGGTCACGATATTTGTTTTCTGCTGTTGTATTGTGACTCTTCATTGCTTCTGCTGCTTTGTGAGCATCTTTGGCAATATATTCCAATTCAGCATTTGTCTTCTTGTGGTACTCATGACCTTCTAGTGGATGGCGCTGTGATGGGCGACCTTCAGAAAGTTCAACTTCTTCTTTGTTGTATTTCTTTTTCAAATACTTGTCAACCTTGCGTTCGTATTCACCTTTTGGTTTCTTAGAAACAGGAGTACCATGTGGTGAAGGAACATATCGTTTAACTTCTTCGTTCAATTCACCACGCAGATAGTTTGCTGCTGTAGAAATATAATCTTCAGCAAGTGTAATCTTTGATTGAACCCATTCTGGTAGATTTGTATTCTCTTCCATCAAGTCCATCATGTCTTGTGCGTTGAACATTAGTGAACGAATTTGTGACATCGCCATATCACCTTCATAATCATACTCACGGGCATCTTTTGCTTCTTTAATTGATGTAACAATCGTAGAAGACTTATATGGTTTTTTAACTGGTCCAGACACAAATCGTCCTTTCTTTTCTAATTGTTCTTCAATCTCTGTTTCTTCAGACACTCTTGATGCCTTCATGATGCCACGAATCAACGGTGCTTTGAGTTGCTTGTGTCTTGGAACAGCAATGTGTTCTTTTGACTTTGGATGCCCATATACATCATGACCACCACCTGTGCGTTTCAGTGTCCAACCTGATTTACGAAGATGAGCATGAACATCACGTGTCTTCATGCTCGACTCTGGCATCTCATCAAGTTGTTCAACCTCTTCTACTTTATATTTCTTTTTGATTTCAGATTGTTTTGCAAGTCTTTCTTTGTCATCAGAAATACCGTAAGAATGACCCAACTCTTTGTAATAGTCGGGATGTGGAAGTCCCGACTTCTTACGCAGAGCCATTTGTCGTTGATGTAATTTATCGGCGACTGACATGATTAGTCCTTCTTAGCCATTTTTGTAGCCGTAGCATACATTACCGATTTAGCACGTTCACCGTAACGCTGTTTGAAACCAGAAAGACCTTTTTTCATACCTTTGACGTATTCTTCTTTCTTCTTAGATTCACCTTTTGTCAGTTCACGTTCATCAATTTGCTGAAAACTTTCTGGCATTTCTTTTACACCAGTTGTCTTACCAGCAGCAACTTTTGGCTGTTTCTTTTTGCCTTCAAAACTTGCTTTTTGATCTTCAAACTCTTTTGTGAACTCATCGTTTGTGGGTTCTTCTGCCAATGATTCTTCTTTACGAAGTTTGCTCATTACATCACCGGCCTTCTGTTGCTTTTGTGCTTGATATGCTCTCTCATTTGAGATAACTTTCTTTACCACGCCAGCAGCACCTTTTGCCACATCCATAATACCTTCTTCAATTTCTGTAGTAACAACACCGTTTATTTTGTCAGCATCAATTACTTGAATTGTATTACCATCAATGTCCATTTCTTCTGTTTCGATTGGTGCTAACACTTTCAAACCATGCTCATTGTACAGTTCAAGCATTTCTGTGAATGATGCTGACTCATTGACACGTGTTGAACGCTTGTAGTTTTGACGGGCGCCATAACCACCTTTTTTCTTTGGTGTATCATCTTCATCATCGTCATCTTTGTAGTCACGCTTGTGAACTAGACCTGTTGCTGTTTTTGTGACTGAACCTGTTGCTGTTTTACCAGCATCCATACGCTTCTTAGCGTCTGCTACAGTTGGAAATGCTTCGTTCAGTTGTTCTTGTTCAGTTGCTTCAACTTCTTCATTCTTTTTGCCATAGAAGTTATCTTTGTACATGCGTGATGTTGCCTTACGCAGACCTTTTGTGCGATCTTTTGTCTTGTCGGCAATTGCTTTGGTTACATATGAACCAAGTGCTTTTCTGCCCGCTGGTGTATCACCAACTTCATCCAATTGCTCAACTTCTTCTTTTACGCCTTTCTTTGCACGGAGTAATTTGAAGTCGTGTGCATCAACTTTGCCATTTTTGTTGGCATCAATCTTGTGCTGATTACCCTTCAAACCATGGCTTGTCTCTGCCATAATTTTTGCTGCTGCTTCTGCTACACCTTTCAGTGCTTTGTCATTAAAAATTGACATGTTGTTCTCCTGATTTAGTTTTATTATCTTGTGATTTCTTCCCAATCCACCGATGCAAATATATCAGAACCATTAATTGATGCTGCCGCACACAATGTGATTTCAAAAGGTGTATTGGTTAATCCATTTCTTTCTAGTTGAAATTTGAATAGTGCTTCTTTAAGAATATCTACTGGTATAGAACTTTGTGTAGTAGAAGTTGTAAAGCCTGATGCTAATATCCTTCCACCTGTAATTGTGGCTGCATCTATTTTATATTCTACTGCTGAATTATCTCCTGCGCTTACCCATGTTCCACCTGTTGTTGTACCACCTGCTCTAAGTTGCCAGTTATAGAATGAATTGTTTGTTATGGCTAATAAAGATAGTGCAGTAAGAATAACGATTGCATCTAATCTATTTGGTGTTGTTTTCAATCTCAAAGAAATGAGATTATAATATGTTCCAGCAACGGTTAAATCAATCGGACTGTCAACTGGTGTCTGAATTGCTTGCTGTGAGCCGTATAATTCATAACCACCTTCCGAAATAACGGTGGAACAGATTTGTTTCAATGTTGAATTACTTGCTGTAATACCTGTGTTCTTGATTTCATAACGCAACGGTAAAGATGCCGTTGTCATATACGGAACTATGTTTACATTATCATTGTGAAATATGTGCGCTGGAATCATTTTACCATCAACAATAAATCCACAACGAACATCACCAACACCTAACCACTCAACATCCATCCAAAGAATATTTGTTTTGCTTACATCAAGACCACCAGAATGATCGGCTCCACCAGATTGTGATGAATATCCTGTGCCATCAAACTTGTCTATATTCCATTCGCTTTGTGAAACTCTTGTTTCTACAACGGTACTTGATGTGTTTGTTCTCAACACAAAATAATTTGTTGTGCCATCATTTTCCAAATAAATGCCATTACTATTACCAAAATAACCAACTCTTTGACGAACATTTGCTTTTGGTGTTTCCATAGCAAAAGTGTTCATTGTTAATAATGATTTACCTGGTTGATAAGAAAACACTTTTACGGTTTCACGAATAACTTCAGCATTTGCTGTAGTTTCTACACTCATTTCAATGAGACTTTGATTTGTTACAAAATTATAAGAACTATTTCCTGCGGTGTTTGATGTTGCCCACAAACCATTATCTGAAAAACGGTGAGAACTATCAAAAAGAGTGTATGGTTGTGATATACGCAGACGGCCAAACGCATCCGTCAATGTTCCTGACGGAGAAAGACGATCAGACATCATATTCACCTCATAACGAGTGAATACTTGTCCTGAATCTATCTTGTGTAGATCGGTTCTAAATTGTGCCACTTAGCAGTTCCATTTCCTTAGGTCTTTATTAATGCAAATAACAAATATTTCATTTTGGCTTTAACTCCGGATATTTTTTATGCATTTCTTCCTTTGATAGTTCATGCATATCTTTCCACATTTTTGCTTCTTTTTTAGTTTTTGTGGTTCTAATATGACGGCCATTTTCATCATGCACATTATATTCAACATCGGCTGTTGTTCTGCCACGATAACTTTCTTTCTTAGTTATTGTTGCTTTCTTTTCTTCAACTATGAAGGACTTAAATGTTTTCATCAGCAGTTCCATTTCCTTAGGGCTTTATTAATACGTGAATCAGGATCACGTGCTGTTTTTGCTGATGTTAGTCTACGCTTCATCCCACCCATTCTGGCGCAAAATGACTTACGACGATTTGCTGCTTTTGAACCAGGTTTCAGTTTGCTTGGCTTTGTTGTTACAGCCATCGATAATTTTGAACCAGGATTAGCACGACGATATGATTCAATACCTTTCCGATTTAAACCACCCGACTCAGACTGACCTTCTTTGCGTGTCCATGCTTCACCTTCTTCCAATTGTTCTAGTTGTTCTCGTGTCAGTGGACCATCATCTTGTTCATAATTTTCTTTCTTCAACTTCATCATCTTTGGCTTTGTGAATACAGGATTATCTCCACTTCCAGCAGACGCTTCCGTTTCTTCTTTTACTTTTTTGAGAGGCTTGCCTTCTCTAATTCTTTTAATGTCATCGTGTACATTTTCTTTCACACAAGAGCCTGGAGTAAATGCTTTTTTACCTGGTACAGGCTTATAACCTGGCCAACAACGACCAGCTTCATCTAAGAAATCACTGAATCTTTTTTTCATACGAAGTTTCTCTTTTTAAATGTTATAAGTGAGATACCTTTTTTCTTCAATTCATCTTCTTTTTGATCACCAATTGATGCCGTCGTTTCATCACCAGTAAGTTCACTAATATTCTTAGGCACAACTTGTGTTGCTTTACCCTTCTTGCTCAACTTTTCACCCATATCTCTAGCAGGAGATTCACCAGCGCCTGCCATTGAAATGCCTGGTTCTATGCCTTTGTCGATTGACTCTTCGACTTTCTTCTGCCAGTTTTCTTTGATGGTTGAGAGGGTGATGGTTCTTCTACCTTCACTTCTTCCTTCGGCAACGGGTTTGTCAAGGGCTGGTCGATCTTTTCTTCCAGTACCGGTTCTAACCTTACCAAGTTCTTTAGCTGTTGGGGTGGAGCTATTTTGTCCATAAATTGCTTCAATCGCAGAATGATCAGGTGAATGTACTTCATGTAAGTCCTCTTTTAGTTTAACAACGTATCTCTTACCTACTTTTGCCACTGTGCCATTTTTTTGATGTGCTTCTTTTGCTGCTGAACCACGAATGTAAAACAATCGTGTCTTACCGTTCTTGTCTGTCAATAACTTTTGTTTCTTTTGGGTTTCTTCAAATTGCTTACCAATCAACTTTGTGCCAGAAACATGTTGAATCATTTTCCATGCTTCTTTGTGATTTTTGTTCGCAAGATGTTCTTTGAACTTTTTCTTTTGTTCTGGTGTAGCCTTCTGATGAAACTTCATGACTTCCATCATGCCAATGTTGCCTTCGTATGCAGCTTCACTGATCTTGCCTTTGCCATAGTTTGAGACATTGATTGGCTCACCCTTGCGTTCTGGATTTGGATCATGGCGGCGTTTTGAAGCCACGGCAGCAGCACGTTCTTTCTTAGATAGTGATGCTCTCTTTTCGTTTGACATACATTTTGGTTTTGCTTCACCTGGTTCTCTAGCGCAAGGACCAATTGCTTCACCTTTGCTATTGATACGCTTCCAGCCACCTTCAGGATCAGTTTTACTGAACCACTTACGCAAATCTTCTTTAATCATACCTCTACCTAATGTCAGTAGATTGTAGGCACCGGCATCAGACATTGTATTTACTTCTTCTTCCTTTGTCATCTCTTCTTCATCTGACTTGAGTAAACGAAGTGTACGTGTAACTTCTTCGACTGTATCACCTGTAACTGATACTGTGACTGCTTCATTCATTTTAGCCATTTTGTTTTGATGCGTTTCAACAGTCTTTGCGATCTTTTCTACTGGCACTAAACTACCATGTACTGAGCGATGTGTAACTTTACCATCTTTACCATAACGGCCAAAGCCATAATACTCTAAGCCCATCGTATTCATTTGATCGTGTGTACCAGCATCAGCATGTGGTTTCATATCAGTACGAATCGGTGCTGTGTCTTTCTTGCCCAACTCTGTAGCAATCCAACCTTTTGCCAAATCATTCTTCGGTGGCTTGCCGACGAACTTTTGCATGTTTTTAAAAATGCCATCAAGTTCTTTTGTCTTTGCTTCTACAACTTCTGGTGCTGCTGTACGCAAATCTTCTGAATTATCAAACTCAACATAGTTGTCACGAAATAGTTTACCAAACATTGGTCGTGCTGCTTGTACAGATTGCCATTTCTCTTTACGAATGTCTTCTGGAACTGTACGACCACCACGTTGACCACGTTCAATGTTTCTTTCTTTTGATACTTCGTCTGCTGTATTGACCATGACCATGGATGTTTCATAGCCTAACTTCTCAAGCATCTCTTTGATCTTGGCATACTTTTCTGGATCATCACCAGTGCCATTAATGATTAGACCATTACGACCATGTAGTGCTAAACGTTGACGCAACTCTGTAACATTCTTTGCTCTTTTACGAACAGCATTGCGTTGTCCTTCTTCATTCTCTGGCATCTTCTTATCAAGACCTTCTTTGTCCATCAGATACTCAAGTGCTTTGTCTGAATTGATTTCTGTTAGACCATGACCATCTAGTGTCTTGCTTAACACATAGTCTTTGCCTGAACCAGGACCACCACCTAGAAATACTGCTTTGAAAATGCCTTTGTCGTGTACACCTTCACGAATGATTTCTTCGTGAAGTCTCATACCTTTACGTACATCATTGAACATTTGCTTGACATGAGCATGAGACATTGATGATGGTGCGCCTTTCTTGAAAGAATCAAGATCGCCACTCTTTGCATGTTCACGCATTTTAGAAGCAGAAATGCCAGTTACACCTTCAGCATCAGGATCACGTTCACCTGCTGAGTGTACTTTGATTTCTTTGAAATTGAAACGGGCACCTTCATGTGTGCCATTGTACTTGTGTAGCAGTCTATGATATTCTTCTGTGCGGTCAGAACCACCAACCATGTGAAGATGTGTTACACCCTTCTTGTGTAATGCTTCGGCATGGTCAAAGAATGTTGGTTTTTCTTTAGATGCTGCTGTGAAATTCGTGCCAGAAAATGCTCTCTTGGCATGTTTGACTTTTTGATCTGCTGTAAGGGGATTCTTCTTGGCGTCCTGTGAATGTGACAGAACGATATGATGTGAGCCGCCAACTTTATCGGCGATCTCTTTGACTTTATTGACTAGTTTTTCGTGACCGTTTGTAATCGGATTCATGCGACCAAATGCTAGGACGGCATGTTTCTCTTTCTGTTCACGTAGAAAATCTCTAAATTTCATAATCCCTCTACCTCTGCGGCAGTTGTTTCTGTTATTTAGTATTTAGTAGATTTCGGTGGCTCCTGTGCTGGCCATAACACCCTGGCAGTGTATTTTATCAAGTTCTACAAGACGATCTGGTTCAATGTTAAAGAAATGAGCATGTTCGGTGTCAATACCAGCATCTTGAATCACACCAATGTTTCTTCTACAGACAATTGAGTAATCATCAATCAGACTCGGACAGAATGAGAATAAACGAGTAATCAACAAGTCGGTAAATGTCTCAGCAACTTCACCAGCAAGCCAAGTCGGCATTCTTTTCTTGAACACGTACTTACCAAAGTAATCGTGTTCTGCTACATCAAACTCATCATGAAGTATAGTTCTTGCTGAAAACTTGTATATCCTACGAACAGAATACATTAGCTTCATCAACTCTGGTGACTGCTTCATCAGCATCATCATTTTCAGCATCAATAGATTTTCTGCTTCACTCTTGCGACCAGTAGACGCAAACTGAGCAATGTCTTTGTCACCAGAAAAGTCAGCAATCAAATTGACCCATTGACTCATGCTGTCATACTTTTCCCTTTCTACTTTTTCTGGTGAACCGTCAGCTAGAATAACAACTGCGTCTGGACATTTTTCTCTGAGTGAAATGAGTCCTTCGATTGTTTGTTCTAATCTTTGTTGACGATTGAGTACACCCATGTTTGGATTGAGTGCTGATGTTACAATGAATAACTGAAGTGATGGAATTATTGGTGCCATTCTACATCCGAAAATAGTTTGATTGTTTTGTAAGTTGCTTTTGATTTAATGACATGAACAATCGTGTCACTTACTTCTTTTGGTTCTAAAAACTTCTTTCTGGCTGGGTGATCTTTTTGCATAGGTGTTTGTATACCACCAGGATGAATGCTTGTGACACGAATCTCATTCATCTGTGTGTGTAATTCTGCACCCAATGCACCAGCAAATGCCGTGATCGCATGTTTAGATGCTGAGTAAACTGCTTCCCATTCCATCTCCGCAAGACCAGCAACAGAATTGATAAAGAAAATATCGCTGCCTTTGTTCATCAATCTAAGTGCTTCTTTGGTCACATACATTGTACCTTTGACATTCAAATCAATAATTCTATCTATTGAATCAAATGAAAACTCATCTTTAAACAATCCCCACTGATATACACCAGCATTGTTGACAAGCACATCAATGTATGTGCCAATTGTTTTAAATGCCTCTTCAACTTGTTTTGACTTTGTTATGTCGCATTCAACCCATTCAAATGTATCGGGATATGAATACAAGTCCATAGGTGGTTGTGAACGTGATAGACCATAAACAAAATAGCCCTCATCAATTAATCTACCTGCAATATCATAACCTAGACCATAACTACAACCTGTCACCACAGCCACTTTACGCATCATATCTCCTCAAAAACATCAATCGCCAATTTCATTTCATCTTCAGTAACATCATTTACAATCTTGTAGTTACCAATTGAAATAGGCAATGGTGCATACTGATTGCCATTACGATGCTTCGTCGCATCACGCAGACTCTCTAGCAACAACTTCATATTTGTAAAGTCTTTGTGAAATGTTTTTAGTTTCAATCTCTTCGCAACATCAAAGATTCGTTTGAGTTGAACGGTGTCAATGTAGCCACGAATAAATGAAATACATGAACTATACAAACAATCTAATGCTACTGCTTCACCATGTAACAATTCTGGTATGTTGGCCATTTCAATCACAGGACTGAATGTGTGACCAAAATCTACGCAACGATCTAATCGTTTTTCCCATAGATTGGGTCCTAGTTCAGCAATCATGTCTGTAATCGCAAGATTGATTACACGAACTGGCACAGCACCATACTGAAACTTCTCATCAATCAATATCTCTGCGTTCTCTTCTAGCAGATGAAATAGTTCAGGTGATTTGATGACAGCAAGTTTGAATATCTCTGCGATACCATTGATAATCTCTCGTTCACTCTGTGTGCGAATAAACTTCTTGTCGATGTATGTCGCCAATGGTGGATAGTATGCGCCAATACGATTGCGTCTACCTAGATGATTGACACCAACTTTTGAGCCGACGGATGCGTCAACAATTGCCAAAAGTGTTGTGGGGATTTTGATATATGGAATTCCACGACGGTATATGCTGCAAGCAAAGCCAACAATGTCAAGCAGGACACCACCGCCAATTGCGATAATCGGTTCACGGCGTAACACTCCATTCTGTTCAAAAAAATCTAAAATACGATCTACATTCTTCCAATTCTTGTTTTCTTCTTTACAGTCTACACAAAGTATTTTACAACTCATCTTGACTGCACCAAAATATGCTGCGATACTATCTTTGTATAGATCATGTACCTCAGAATCAATCACGATAATTCTACGCTCACTGTTCGTGATGTTTACAATATCTTGATTACTTGGACTGAAGATGTCAGCAGAGTATGTAAGTTTGAATTCTACTGGTAGTTCTGTTTTAACTGACCAAGTTCGTTTGAACTTGTCATAATCCATCATAAAGTCTAAACTCATTTCATCGCCTTACTCATCAATTTACACGCATGAACATAAAAATATTTTGCTTTATCAGTATCACCAGCAAGCAGTTTAAACGGAAGCATACGAATAAACTGTGATGCTTCTAGTATATCTATGAGTTTCATTTTGTCTTCTGGCAACTCAGAGATGAAGTGTTTGTTGAATGTATCAAAGTGATCCGTACCACCATGAGGAATAGACAAGTCAATTCCTTTCACATGAACATCATGATCGTTGATGAAACCATAATGACTACGTGAACATTGTAGAACTTGAGCATAATCAAGATACTTGGTGTTCCACATACTTTCATCATACAAGTCAATGAAGACAACACGATCTTCATCAAATGAATACATGATATTTTCTAGTGTTGGATTACCATGTATGTTACACTCATCGTCATTCTCTAATTCTGAAAAGTATTCTTTAAGACCATATAAGTATCCACCAATTCCTGTTACGACTTCATCATTAAAATTATATGTTCCACGATAAAAGAAATCTTCAAACTCTTTTATTTTGATAGCATCTTCAATCTTCTGTTGTATCTCTTCAACAAAATAAAGTTTTGGTGCACCAGCAATGGGTTCTTTTCTGATTGAGTGAAGTGTATTCAGTCCTTTCCAGACCGCTTGACTCATTCTGAAGATTTGGTCTTCACTTAAAGTATCTTTGCTTAGAATGCTTTTGATGTCACGAAAGCCCTCAAGATATTCCAAATCAAACCATGCCTCAACACTAGTAGAATCTACATTCACAACTTTAGGAAACAAACCAGGATATAGTGTATTGTATTCTTGTAATTTCTTTAACTGAGAGTACCAACGCATGAAACCATATTCACGATTTTCTATGCGTGAAATTTCTTTACGAACAATTTTCTCATCTGGTAGCCAATAAGTTTTACTTAATGAACCACCTTTCAATGGTATAGTTGTCATTTTGCACCTAGTGTTTGCCTTGCTATCTCAATACCGTATTCTTGTGGACTGCCTAGCACAATCGTTTCTTGATTACTACCAAGAGGATTCATAAACACTTGCTTATTAGATTGTATCATACTTTGTATCACATCAGCAATATACAATTCGCCATCTTTTTCGGCTAAATTGTTGTAATATTCCAAATACATATTACCGGTAAGAAATCCATAAAAGCCTGATGATGCGTATGGAGAGATTTGTTTCTTCTCTACAATTTCAATTACCGTATTTTCAAACGCACGAACATAAGAATATTTTGGTGAATTGCCGACAAACACATCAATATAGGCATCATGCTTTGCGGTCAAGTCATCGGCAATAAAATCTATGCGCCGACCAGTAATGATTGTGTCAGCATTGTGTACGAATGTTGGTAAGTTCTTGTTGTTCAGTTGTTCAATACCAATTGCTGCTGTATGTGCTTGACCTTTTGTGTCACCAATGTATAGAATATTGCTTTCATTCCAACCTAGTGGTTGAATTGCTTCAACAAGTTGATCTTTGAAATAAATGTCTCTCTTATTGGCCACAAGAATCAGTTGTGTAACCCAACCAAGATTCTTCAAAATATCATATATGATTGTCTTGTCATTCCATGGCAAAAGATATTTTGGTATATCAAAGCCAACATCATGAAATCGGGTGTTGTATCCCGCCATACAGATTATGAGATTCATTTGAGCCATTCTTCCATATCTTCACGCAACAATGAGTGCCATGTACCATTATATGGTCCTGGTAGGAAAGGATGATTCACATCACAGTATACAAGATTCTCACCAACAAGATTATTTCTTTTCCAGTTAGCACTCATGAAATCTTCCATCATGTACTGTACACCTGAATTGTAAAACTCATCAATATGATTATACGCATCAGCATACTTGTCCATGTTTTCTGATGAAGAGAAAGCAAACTGATCATTACCAAAATCACGATTTGGTGTCATGCGACAATTTGGTATGTGTAGTTTACTGTTATCTAATTCTTCAAATGGTATACGAGTATTGATAGCAAAGTCAAATCGTGAACGAATGACCCAATCAAACTTCATTTCAAAGTATTTTTCATATTCATACTTTGTTCGCATACACTCTTTGATAGCATATAACTGAGCATACGTTGACATACGACCATCTTTCACTTTCCAGTTTGGTGATGGTGGTGGTGTGTTTGTGTATTTTGATAAATCAACTGTGGGATTTGGCGATGTAATAAAACTATGAGCATTGTATTTCGTGGAGATTTCTCTCATCTGTTCAGCGGACATTTCCCATGAATGTAGAAATACAGTTACATCATTACCTTTGATAATGTTTTTGTAATGATATTCGTAGCCTTGTTCCCACATTCTTGGTTGGCCAGAAATACAGAGTGCTATTCTCATAGTTCACGCCCCACATTTGCTTTGTTGTCTGTAATGCCAAATGGTTTTAGTTGTTCTTTCTCCATCACAACCATGCTGTTATAAAATGCTACAGAGTATAGATTGTGATACACATCTAATGCTTCTTGTGAAATTGGTGAACCTTGAAAGTGTTGCTGATTGACAATATCAGTAGCCCGTTTACAATGCTCTGTGAATGTGCCAGCACCACGAAATACACCACCCCATGGTTGTGGCCAATAACTTGTATGGGTATCTTCACAAATGTATACACCACCTTCTTTGATGTGTGGAAAAACTTTGTTGAGTGTAGTAATTTGATGATTCATTACATGTGAGCCATCATCAATAACGATATCAAATTTGTTTTGTGTTTTGAGAAACTCTGACCAAAACTCAGGATCACTTTGATCGCCCATCACAATTTTTACATCACCAGTATATTCGTACTTCAAACATTCTTCATTGATGTCTATGGCAACGACTGATGTATCTGGTCCAAAGTATTTTAGCCACATTTCAATCGAACCACCACCAAGCACACCAATTTCAAGTATGCGTGGTGCTTTACCCACAAACTTCTTTAGATGTCTTTCATAAACATCAAAGTAGCCTGACCATTTAGTGGATGGTTTTTCTAATTCCCAAAATAGTTCTTTGATTCTATTTGTCGTCATATTTTGCCTCAATCACTTTCTTCCATTCTGGCACACGATCATACTGATGTACAATAGTATACTCTATTCCTGTTGAAGTTACAACCTTGTCACCCTCTAATTTCGGTGATGGTTCTAATAGATGTGGTCTGAATTGATCAATCTTACTTGGATCGGCAGTAGTACCTAATTGACACGCCCAACCGTATTCTGATTCGGTATACATTGACGAATCAATATAGGGATGTCTTGAAACCATTACATTGAATACTGCTTGGTCAACAATTGGTATTGGTCTATTGATACAGTTTAGGAACAACTGTAAAGTTAAATCTCTCATCGCATAACCACGACCAGCAAGAACACCGACATTGAAGATCGTGTTGTTCTTGAAGTCATCATAGATACCTTGACCATAACACTGTGTTAGATTCTCACGACCCCATGGCTCATCTTTATATTTCATGCTTTCGGAAGAAAATACCAAATCTTCTTGTTTAGATAGATTTTCTTCTAACCATTCAACAGGATTTTTTTGAAAGATAACATCTCTTACGTCAGTAGTAATCACGTAACGATAATCATTGCTTTTGAGTAATTTGTAAATGTGAACAAAACGCTCAACATGAACCATAAGATTCGATTGATACGTCAAATTACCTTCAGTGTCTTGATTGAATGCTATGATTGAGAAGCCTGCGTCAGATACCTTTTGTACAGTATCTTTGTCGCAGTTCATGAGAATCAGAACTTTGTCACCTTCAAAGCCTGATGCGTTGATTGAATTAATCCAATACTTTATTTTTGACCAATCGTAGTTGGTCGAACAACCCACTATCAAATCCTTCATAATATCTCCAATAATTTATTTTATGTCAGTTTCTTTCCAGCTTCCTGTGTATTTTTTGTATTGTTGTTGACTTTGACCAGGAGTGTCATCGAGATATTTAGCAGTGAGTTCTGGTCTTCCCCACTCACCACCGCCAGCCTTAGACACAAACTCTTGTCTACTGTCTTTGTTTGCCTTCAGATAATCTTTGAATGTTTTCATATCGTGAATGAAGAACCGCAACCGCACGTTGCGGTCACGTTTGGATTTTTGATTGTAAATGAAGCACCCATCAAATCTTCTTTATAATCAATCACAGCTTCATTCATATATTGCATACTCATACTATCTATGACAACTCCAACACCATCTCTTTCAAATGTAAAGTCATCGTCTGCTACTGGCAATTCTTCTAGTGTAAATCCATACTGAAAGCCAGAACAACCACCACCCTGAACGAACACTCTCAACTTCAAGTCGGGGTCTTCTTCAGCAATAATTGTTTTGATTTTCTTTACAGCAGAATCAGATATAGTAACCATTATCCCCTCGTCAATGTCAATACTTTTTGCATTTGTTTCTCAATAATTGGACCACGATTCGGCCAGTGAATGTATGGTTGACTTGCTGTCTTGTACAGATTTGTCAGAAATGGCATGATGATCTTCTCTACTTGCTGAAGTCTTGCTTTATACTCTTCAACAGTTTCGTCTTTCTCAGCAATGACCGCTTGATATTCAACTTCATCAACTGTGCTGAAACCGAAATCAAAGGAATCTCCATATTCCTGCATTATTTTTTGTAAATCTATGCTCATAAAATACCTTTTTTTATAAATAGTTGTGGATCGCCGGACTGGAACTCCGCACCCACTCTAACATGAAAGGCCATGTCAGCATGAATATTTATTCTATCTATAAAGCAACAAACAACAAAAATCAAAAAGTTTATATTGGTTTCGATTCTCAGTGGCCTCATAGAAAAAATAGTCACAAGTGTTATCATAAAAAAGGTAATAATAAGTTTTATCGTGCCATTCGCAAATATGGATGGGATTCTTTTGATTGGGAAGTGATATATCAATCAAAAGATTTTGAACACACCCTAAAAATTATGGAATCTTTTTTCATTGAGCAATATAATTCATTTAAAAACGGCTATAATTCAACTCTTGGTGGTGAAGGAACTTTTGGTATAAAAAGAAAAAATCAAAAAGTATCATATAATCATAATGGTTGGGTTGGCAAAAAACACACTGAAGAAACCAAAAAACTTATGTCAGAAAACATGCGTGGAGTAAAAAAACCTAATGCAAATCAAAAAGGTGAAAAAAATAATAATGCTAAAAAAATTCAAACTCCTTACGGCATATTCGGCAGCATTAGTGACGCATCTAAGAAAATAAATGGTTTCACTTATAGTATGATATGGAGTAGGCTACAAAAAAATGAAGACTGGTACTATATCTAATCTATCAACTAGACCAATTTTTTGCGGCGTTAAAGTTTTGTCTACTGAACTCAAGTCTATCTACCAGTTTCAATGCTTTACCAAGATGATCAACTGCAACGAAACCTTCTGGTGCTGTGATACGGAAGCCATCATCTGTGCGAACAAATGTGCCAATACTCTTGATAGTTTCCAACTTGCGAATGATCATCAACTTGGCATCAACAATCAGATTCATCAAGTCGAATGCTAGTTTCAATTGAATCGCATTTGAACGATAGAAACGCATCACTTCATTTTTTTCTTTGATGCGTTTTTGTTTCGTGTCTTCTTTCTTTGCTGCCAGAATTTCTTTGTTCAGTTTTGCTTCTACGTAGTTAATTAACTCTTGTGTATGAACTCTAGTGTCAGCAATCTTTTTACCTTCACGAACTTTTGTGTTATTGAATGTTTTGATCTGTGTAAGAAAAACATCCGATGCAGCAATACGATTCAATGTCAATGCTGGTATCGATTGAAACACTCTGCCAGCGTTTGATAGAATAGATGTAATTGCTGCTGTTTCTTCTTCAGTGAACGTGACAGAGCCAGAAGCATCGGTAAATGAAGCATCACGGAACCAAACATCTTTAGTTGGCTTCAAATGACCAATATCAATGTTGAATGATGCTTTCATTGACTCTAATGTTTTACCAGAGTATGATGTGTGAAACACGACACCAATCTGTGCGGCTGTCATTGCTTGTGCTAACTTAGATTTCGTTGGCACAGCATATACAATTGTGTTTGGCTGAAAGATAATATATTCTTCACCATCAATCTTTTCACGCTTGATATCGCCTTTGCTGAACATCATATCACCCTGTAGTACACCCTTGATGCCTAACTTAGGTAAGAATGCCAAAGCAAGTTTCAATTTTTCATTTAAGCCACTACCAGGATGATTCGCATCGATATCTTCATCAGTATAATTCAATTTTGCATTTTTAGCAAATACTGATTTTGTACCAACAAAGAATTTGCCGTTCTCTGGGTTTGTACCAGCAAAGATAGCAGGAGCGCCATCCCACTTTGTAGTCACATTCATTTTTGAGCCTGTGTGACCAGCAAGCATATTGCGTAAAGAACGGAGAAATTCTATTGCTTCACGTGCGCCTGATACGCCGGCGTTTAATACATTATCTTCAAGATGTTCGAGGTGAACATTCTTGCCTTCTTTACTCTCTTTTAAATATTCCATGAATTTCATTTTTTTGTAAAAGCACCCATCTTTATAAATGCGTTAGTCTTACCTTGTGGATTTTTGCCACCAGTGTCTGTAAAAGTTATATTGCCATCAACAATGATTTGACCGTTTGGTGATTTAAAAATAATGTTTGCGTTGTTTGTTTGTTTGTTGCGTTCAAGTGTCAAAGTAAATTCACTTTGAAGTTGCTCTAACATTTGACGTAGTTCTTTTGATTTTCTAGAAGAAAGCACTTTTTGCTTTTTATCTCCAATAGCAGCATAAAAATCATCTTCACTATCTAAACCCAAAATTTTGAGAACACGTTTATTAATCTCTTCTTTGTTATTCTTGTAGTAACGATTGAAAATGCCTACAATCAGTTCAATAACTTCACCATGTGTCTTCTTAGCATCTAGCCGAGCGGCTTCTTTTGTCTTACCTTTTTCCATTTTTGTTTTGATGATGCCTTGTAGTTCATAAAGGCGATCTAAATCTTTCTTTGAACCATAATCTTGAGCAAATTTTTGTATGAACACTTGAGAGTTTTTAGTGTCGAATGAACCCTCATCATAAAACAAATCTTTAACTAAAGATATAAAAGTTTTGTTTGCTAAGTTTATGTTCGCACTCTTGTATGCTTTTAGTGAAGCACTGATGCGGTCAACAATTTCACGCTTACTCATTTTACCAACAGTAAGAATCAAATCAGACTTGCTGATACCCTTCTCTTCTACACCAGTAAGATGAATGTCGAATTGTAAGGTATTAAAATCGTTGTCGTTCAAAATGACATCATTGAAAATTTGATTAGCCAGTGATGAACCAGCAGATTCCATTCTGGCCATTTCGCCAGGTAAAGCCTTTCTATCTTTGTCTTTCATGTCGGCAGCAAGAATTTCTTTTTTCTTCTGAAGCATTTGCGCTTTAAGCACAGAAGGTTTTGATCGTTCTGTAGTTAGATTGCCTCCGGCTTGTTCAATCAATTTCGACAATTCATACCCTGTCACATATTCAGAGTAATAACCTAGCCGAGACTTCAAATCAATTGTTTCTTCGTTCATCATGTTCATGTTAATTCTCACAGAAATTTTTTTACCAAAATCAAGACTACTTATCGCACTTTTAATTTTATCGACAATTCTTGTGAACAACGATTTCAGAGGCTTCAGAAAATTAAATGAAACTTCTGTTATTAGAGACTTATATGGCTTCATGTATCTTGCCTTCCATACTTTTCTTTAGACATTCTTTGAATTTTATATGTCGAAACATTTTAGATTCAATTCTTTGGTTATTATGTTCACATTTTTTCCATCGACTGGAGCAATATTGAAAGGTGATTTTTTTGCTGAAGGTATTGCAAACTGCATTTCAAATGTAAACTGATAATTGCCGCTTCCTTTATATTGTACACGTGCACGATATGTTGCTTTTGCTGATTTACCAAACATAGGAACATCTTTTAATTTTAATGGATTTTTTGAACCCATCAAATAGAAACCGTGTGTTCCCACATTTACATAGTATGTGGCTTTTTTATTATAATATTGTTCAATTTTAGTTGCTGATATTTCTCCACGAATATCTTTGAACGTATCACGATCACGCTCATATCTTTGTTGCGGTGTCATTTTACCAGCAGTTGTTTCCCATTTTAAATCTTTATCACGTTTATAAGGAATTTCTTTCCATTGTTTCTTAATAATCTCAAACAAACCGACTTCTTCAGCAAGTTCTTTGATGAACATTTTTTCTTCATCATCTTTTTTAATGTCGCCAAATTTCCACGGATTCTTCTTGTCAGACGAATCATACTTCAATACTAAAGAACCAGCGGATGCGGCAGTGATCTTCAATTCACAACCAGCTTTGATTTTTTTATACTCTAACATCAAGTCTGGCTGATCGTGGCCCGCACCAGCTGGAACAAAACTTTTAGGAACTAATCCTATTGGTTTCAAAATCTTTGCAGCATTAATTTCGTATTGAAATCCCTGTTGAGCAGCCATTAAAAAATCTCCTTAATGGCATATTTATACTTTAAAACCTCCGAACTTATTCTTCATTCCAGACTGTCTCTCACGGTCACCAAAACTGTTCAGCGGCTTGTCATCGACTTGTCCGGTGTCTACCAAATCATCTTGAGCCGACTGTTCTACATCATACAGCTTCATCTTGGCTCTGTCAATACCCACAACGAATCTTTTGAAATAGTTGGGATCATTGTAACGATTCTTTAGTTGCTTAATTAGTATCTGATTCAATTGTTGCAACTCTTCGGTACTTATCAAAGCAAACATAAAGTCGGCTGTGGCTGGCAGACCAAACGATTCTGATGTATCTTCCAAGCCTGGATCCGAGCTGGTGAAGCCGCTTCTGGTAGTCTGGGTAGCAGATACTATGGGAACATCAAACTCGACGGCCAGACCCCTCAGTTCTTCTGCAATCGCCTTAACATAAGAATAACTATTTACATTAGCACCAGGCTTGATTCTGGCACTTGCACAAATGTTAAGATAGTCGATGAAGATGATGTCAGGTTTGAAACTCTTTTTTAGTTGTAATTCATTTAACAATGCTCGAAAGTGAAGGGCTGATGCTGCTGCTGTTGGATACTCTTTGATGATAAGTTTACCATGTGTGTTGACTTTGAGTGCGGAGAACTTGCGGTCATAGTCTTGCTTAGAGATTGAATTCAAATCAGCAATATCAATGTTCAGTAGATTCGCATCAATACGTTCAGCAATTCTTTCTTCGGCCATTTCCATGGTGATATACAAAACATTCAGACCTTGGGCTAGACAAGAACCAGCAACGTGACACATGAACAATGATTTACCAACACCTGTACCAGCAAGAGCAATGTTTAGTGTTTTCTTTGGCAAACCACCTTTAGTAATCTTATTGAACAAATCAAGATCAAATGGTATCTTTGTTTCATGGCGATGATAGAACTCAAATCGATTGTCAGAGTCATCGATATAATCGTGACCAACAGACCTATCAAACGACACACCAAGTGCGTCACTCAATAGTTTTGGTATCATACCTTTATCTTCTTTATTTGCCTTATCATCAAGAATGTTAACAGACTTCATGATGGCATTGTAGATTGCTTTGTCTTGACAAAACTTTTCAGTTTGCTTAATAAGCCAATCTATGTCTGTTGGATCGTTTTTCTCAGCGTTAATCTCACGAATCATTTCAACTGCTTTTCTGACCTGGTCTTCAGTCAGTTTACGTGATTCAGTAAAATTGATGACAAGTGATTCGTAGGTAGGAAGATGTTTGAACTGCTCTACGTGGTCGTTGATTTCGTCGAACAGAATTTTTTCTGTTGAGTCTGTGAAGTATTCAGTTTTTATGAATGGAATAATTTTTCTTGTGAAGTCTTCATTGAAAATTAAGTTCTTCAGTATGGTAGTTTCGAGTCTTTTCATCAGGTTTTTCCAAAAGTATTTCTGTCAGAATGTCACCAATCATTGTAACAAATTCTTCATCATTTTGCAAGTCATCTAAATCAAAAGATGATGGATCGATGATGGTGTAATCAAAGGTAAGTCGGGCAAAACTTCCTTCTTCAACGATGTTTGCTTTCCCATATTGATAAACGACACCAGCATACTTTCCTTTCAGTATGCCGATGTCTGTCATGGTGTCTTCTTCAGACGGTAGAAAATGAAAGTCTTCGTCAATCAGATACTTCGGCTTCTTCTTCCACGGTTTCAGTTTCGCCCATAATGCTACTATAAGTGATTTCATATTTCTTCCTTACATATTCTTTAAAACGTTCATCAGCAAGAATATCTTTCCAGAACTCTTCATTCTGCGTATCAGCAAAGCGTTTCTTCTCAAGCACCTCACCAGTTTCTTGATCTACTTTGGCGTACCAACCGTTACTGGGTTTGGATACAAAATTACCTTCGAGTGCAATATCAAGTAGACCAGACCACTTATTAATGCCACCATTAAAAGATACAGTAACAGGTATTTTGGATTTTTCACGAACATATCTACTCTTCTCTACATTGATGATAAAATTGTAGCCGACAATTTCTGTGCCATCTTTGTCTTGTTGACGACCAAGAATCCAAATTGTGTCTGCTGAGTAATAAGAACCTGTGCCACCGCCAACGATGTCTTTCGGGAACATACCAATCTCTTTGTATGTGTGATTGACAACAATCATTGGAATGTCTTTGATTGTCAAATGTGGTGTGACCATACGAAACAATGACTTCATCTGTTTTGCTCGGCTCATGTCAGCAACAGATTTACCTTCAATTGAATCTTCAACTTCTTTCTTTGATGCCAGATTACCAATTGAATCTAGCACGATAATCACTTTGTCAGTCTTTTCAATGTTCTGTAACTGATTCATAATGTCGTGTTTCAATTGTTCAACATCAGTAATTGGTGTGTGTAGCACACGATCAGTATCGATATCAAAAGCATCAAAGTACGATTGTGGTGTGCCGAACTCTGAATCATAAAACAAAACAACAGCATCTTCATACTTGTTCATGTATGATTTTGCCATGAGTAAAGCAAATGCTGTCTTGAAGTGTTTCGATGGACCAGCAAACATCGTCAGACCTGGTGTCAATCCACCATCCAAATTACCTGATAGTGCCACGTTGATGATAGGCACATCAGTTTGAATCATGTCTTTATCTGTAAAGAATTTCGATTTAGAAAGTATCGACGTTTCTTTGATTGTCGATGCCTTCTTTAGTTTATCAAGTACGCTCATTCATATCTCCAATATCTGCAATTTTGTCTTTGGGTATAACCGTGTGTTTATCGTCTACAAAGAACGATTCTAAACTACGTGTGGGTGTGCTGTCAAGTTTTTTCTTCTTTACAACCTTTTTGATCGGTTCAATTTCACCTTTGTCTTCCTTGATTCTACGGTATGTTTGATTTGCTGCTATCAATAACAATACTGCCAAAGGATCAAACACAATTATAATAATGAAGATGACCAGTCGAACTGCTTTATCAATCAAGTCACGATCTTGTGTGCCATAAACTACCTCTGCCACATACTTTATAGGGCCCAGGTCTGACTCAGCCTTTCTAACTTCCAACGATAAAGGGAGTTTCTCTTCCGTGAGTAATTGTATTTCTTTTTGAAGCCTCTTAGTCTCAGCAATGATTCTCTCACGGTCTTTCTGTTGGGCTTTGCGTATCTGATTAGCCCTCTCTGCGCCCCTTTCGTCTTTCGATCTGCCCATAATTTGATCGACAGCTTCATCATACTGAGCAAGGTTCTTGTTGTTCCTCTCAATCTGCGATTGAATAACTTTGATCTTTTCATCATAGATTTCTACCTTTGCTGCTTGTGGTGCTATTGTGCTTGAATGTTCAATGTGTGCCTTTGAAAGATAACCAAAGATACCCATTGATGTGATTGCCATCAACAACACTACAGCAATGAGAAAATAAAGTTTGAGTGCTGAGAATGTTGTTTTCCAATGATTGTATACCCAGGACACAGTTACAAGTTTTGCTGCTTCAAGCACAGATCCCATAATGATGATAGGCCAGTAAGAACCTGGAAATATCTGAGCAAGACCTATCACTGAATAGTATGCTGCGATACCAGACAGTGCAATTGCGGTTAGAAATGGCAGTATTACGTGTGTCATCCGAAGAAAGATTCAAGTGTATATTGCTTTTCAGTTTCCCAACCAATACAATCGAGAATCAATTTAATTGGATCAAGAAAAGTTTTATCGAACTGTGTTTCGTAATCAATGTATTCCTGTAAAGCAAACTCTTTAGGCAATCTTGTTGGAAATGAAACTACCATATCTCTGAAAGGATTCGGTGTTTTGAGATATGTGAACTTCAACTTTTCACCCTCTTGTATCAAAGGATACTTATTCACCAAATTATGCTGCTTCAGAAAATGATTGTACAATATCGCACCCTTGACATGAATCGGTGTGCCTTTCTTGTATATTGTAGCAGAATCAGCATACTCTTTCAAGCCATTACAACCACGTGGAAAAGAAATATCTTCAACAGGTAACTTACGAAACTCTTCTCTAAAGTCGGCAATGAATTTTTGAACAGTTTCTTCATCGGTGTTTACAATCAAATCGACCAGTTTGTACATCTTTCCACGAACAACAGTAGGAGTTGATGACTTGACCATCTCAAGACCCATAACCTTGAGTTTTGGTTTGGCATACTGAACACCTTCGTTGTTGTACACATTCAGAATATAACGTTTCTTTGCTGTCCAAATACCTTTATCGGACAAGCCTTCACGTTTCATTTGCATCTTTTGGTCGAACGCATGAACATATTCAGCAAGGCTTTGATAACTCTGATCAATGTATGATTGTATCTTCTCTTCACAGATTTTGTCCATGAAGGCGATAACTTTCTGAGTATCTGGTTTTTCTTTATACACAGAGTCAACCAATGGACCAAGATTGAGATAGATCGAATCTGTATCTGAAGCAATAACATAGTCTTTATCAGTTTTTAATAATTTGTTTAGATATTCGTTGAGTTTGTTTTCAATCCAACGAATCGACAATTGACCGGCTTGTGTAATCGCAAGTGCTTGTCTCAAATCATAGAACCGAAAATACTGTGAACCCATCGCACCATAAGCAGAGTTCAATGAAACTTTTTTAGCCAATTGTAGATTATCATATCTGGCAATCAACTTTTCAATTTCTTTTCTTTTGTTTACATCTTTTTCATTTTCATAATCTTGTTGTGCCTTCAACATTTCTTTTTTGAATTTCTTTCGATCTTCATACATCTCAATCATCATCGCTGGCAGAAAACCTTGTTTGTCTGTGCGGAAGAATTGACCATTTGGCGTAATCGTCATTCCTTTCAATACACTTGTATCAAGTTTTCTGTCGAGCAAACTTTCTACTGACGCTTGACCAGCTAGTTGTCTCATTTCATCGGTGTATTCATCTTTCTCTACGATTGTTTCGGGCGAAAGATTGTACTGCATGATCAAATGTGGATACAGACTGTTCAAGTCAAAACTGGCAACCCAGTTGTGTAAACCAATCTGTGGTTCTTTGACGTAAGCACCCTCAAAGGCTTCATTCTTCTTGGCAACACGGCGTGGTGGTACAACGATCTTGCGCTCAAGCAAATAGTTATATATCAGTGCATCCCACATTCTTGTTTGAGCAAAGATGTCATCATAATTTGTTTTGGTGTCATAGGCTAGAGTCAATGCCAATTCAATCAACTTCAACTTATCTTCAAGTTTCAACACAAGATGTACGTCTTTGATGTTATACTCAATAAACTTTTGATGATCAAGTTTGTAAAGTTGATGTAGACTGTCATACTCATCATAAGACAGTTTACTCTCACCAAGTTCTACACTAGCAACAGTATCAAGACGATAGTTTTCAATATTTTTGCCACCAGGCGCATACCATTGATACAATTCAAGATAGTCAAGAATAGAGATGCCAATCAAATCGTAAACAATCTGTTCTTTACCTTTGAACATGGTCTTTCTTTCAGAATAGACAGACCATGGCGATAGCTTGTTTACTACATCATCGCCAAATAAACGTGTGAAACGATTGACAAGGTAAGGAACATCAAAGAACTTGATATTCCAACCAGTAACAACGTCAGGGCAATTGCTTGACCAAGCAGCAATGAACCGTTCACAAAGATCGATTTCATCTTCGCAGCGAATGTATTTTTCTTCACCTTTTACCTCATAATCACCATAACCATAAACTGTAGTACCGCCATTCAATTCATGAATAGCGATTGCTGTAATAGGCTCTGTAGCCTTGTATGGATCAGGAAATCCATTTTCAGAACCAACCTCAATGTCTATGAATACGACAGAGAGATGAGAAATATCCCAATCAATAATGCCTCTAAAATTGTCAGCAATGAATGCGTATTCATAGCGTGTATTGCCGTAGATTTTAAAGTTTGAAACATCTTCATAACGTTTGACAAAATCACGTGCCTCCCGAATAGTATCAAAAGTCATAGGCTCTAATGGCTCATTGAATAATGAATGCCACTGAGATGATTTATTGGATTGTACAAACAAAGACGGAGAGTATTTGACTTTGCTCTTTACTCTCCGCCCGTCGCTGTTTACTCCACGAAAAAGAATGTTATTACCGTGGACACAAACATTTGTATAATATTTTGACATTAAATTTTCAAACCAGCAGGTGCGATTTCAATACGGCTGAACATTCGTGTGTATTGTGCCAATAGATCGTCAACTGGTGTATTAACAGTTAAAATATCATCATACTTGAAATTGATGCCTTTGTCAAATTCTTCAACAAAAGCCAGATAAGGTGCAAATCCAATTCCACCAGAATCATTCGCAGCACGTGGTGGTACAGGAATTACCTGCATAGGATTTTTAAGTGTAAAACTGATACCATCATCATCAGTTACTTCACCGATGACAGTTTGATGCGTTCTAAATGTGAAACATTTTACGTTACTCATACAGTTACCCTTGTAGTTGGTTCATAAACATCAAGTGTTACCCACTTTTTTGGAAACAACATTTCACGACCAACAAAGTCGGCAATGTTATATGTTGGATCATCAACAAGACCGATCAATTCAATCTTGTTATCAAACTCCCGCATTACAAGATCATACTTGTATGCTTTGGAGATTTTAGGATTGGCTTCTGCCAATTGTTTTGCTACTTTTGTAATATTGCTCATCATTTACTCCTCGTTATACTGAACGACTTTGACATCACACTTTTTGAGAAAATTAATACCGTTTTCACTTCTGTATGCGTTTTTGTAATAGACCTCCTTAATGCCCGACTGATATATCATTTTAGCACATTCTAAGCATGGTGCGTGTGTAATAAACATTGTTGCCGCATCACTTGTGTTTGTTGACCGAGAAACTTTCGCTATAGCATTAGATTCGGCATGAAGCACCTCTGGTTTGGAAATTAGTTTTGACCAACCGTGAGCAGTTTCGGTATATCCACGAAGCAACATATGATCATCAGTTTCTCGACATTCTTCTTTGAGAATGTATTCGATCTCTTCACAGTTATTATCCCAACCGGATGGCATACCGTTATAACCGATACCGATGATTGTGTTGTCTTTGACGATTACACAACCCACTTGTAATCTTTTTGCGGTAGAAAGTTCAGCATACACACTGGCTGCTTTCATATGGGCTTTTATATATTTTTCTTTCATAATAAGTAAGCACTCACTTCATTCGTAGCACACGACGAAAAAATCGATCCGACTATTCTAGAATGATAAGCGGAACTCTAGCTACGTTTACTTTGTTAGCATGTAAAAAGAATGGAAGAAATCTTTCGCCAAGAAATCCTGGATAACGCCATGGTAATGGCTCTGATGTTGTCGGTTGTGTTGGATACACTTTACTTGTATTCTGCCACACATATTCTAAAAGTTCGAATAACTCAGATGCGTACTTTCTGAACAGTTGTTTACGCATGACATAGCTTGTTTCAAAACTTGCGCCACGTTCATCCCACCAACTCATACTTTCTCTGTAATCAGGCAACAACTTTTCAATGCCTTCTAAAAACAAATTCAGATACTCTGGTGGCTGTGACTGTAGATACTGCTCACGCACAGAATACGGCATTGGTGTGATTGGGTTCGTGATAGCGTCATGTGTCTCAAGCAACTTGAGTGCTGCTGCTTTTTGCTCATCCGATGATAAGTAATTGGCACTCTCCTGTGTTGGAGACATTGCTGCTTTCAACACATTTGTTCCTAGATCACATTTGAAATCAAGATAGCGACGATATGTTGTACAACCAATGAAGTCAGCACGACCATTTTTCCACAAGTAGTATTCTGATGCTTGTTGACCTAAAGCACGAAGAAACTCATCTTCAGAACATACTCCATAGTAGTGCTGATATTCATAAACACTTTTGTGATGTGAAGTGTTGATCCAATTGCCGGGTCCTGGTGGATGCCAACCATATGGCGCATGAGAGCCAGCATATGCGGCTTTCAGCCAAGACGATTCGTGATTGAACGGAAAGTCTTTGTGAAAGTGACTAACCATCAACAGATCAGTCATCTTTTGTCTCTTCTTTTTTCTTTTTCTTGAATTCGATGCGTGGAGCAATGATTGCTTGAATCATCTCACGCTTGTAGTCTTCTTTGTGTTCTTTTGTCATTTTCGACAGAAGAACTTTAAGAGACTTGTCCATTTTAAAGTTTGAATTAGATTTCATTACCATGTCCAAGAAACATAAGAGTACCGAGTGCCCTTCGTCACCAAGTCAACTCTATGTGGATAAAGAAAGTTTGATGGAAATATCATAATCTCACCAGCTTTCAAAGTTATATGTGTGTCTTGCCAAAAAACTAAATCACCACCCTCATAGCCATCATTCAAACCACCAAGAATGGTAAGTGTTGGTATACCTTTACGTTCACCATCGAACATTGAATGAATGTGATCACAATGAAGTTTCATTTGTGTATTTTCACGATAACGATTGAAACGAACTTCTGTAAATCCTTGCCATGTATTATACCAATCACAACCCCATTCAGCAAGTTCTTGGTGATATCTTTGTAGACCATCCCAGATTCTCTTCATAATGTAATCTTTGTGCTTTACATTTGACCATGTAACAGCAAGTTCATGTTCATAAGAGTGATTGGAATTATTATGATAATCATAAAACTGATGAGTTTGAAACTGACCTTCTACTTTTTCAAGTTCGTCAACAGTTTCTTGACACACTTCTGGTGTGATCCAATCGGAATAAATTTTGAGATATGATCGTAGGTCTTTGTCCATCATTTACCTTTCAAAGTGGGGCTTGCGCCCCACCCATTACGCAGCCTGTTTCTCTTCTTGTAGAAGTTCTGGCTGAAATGTTTTTAGTTCATTACCAATTTCAATCTTGCGTGGTTTCTTATGCTCTGGAATGATGTTCTCAAGTCCAATGCGTAGAATGCCATCTTTATATTCCGCACCCTTTACTTCAATGGTGTCAGCAATAGTGAGTGATTTAGTGAATGAACGTGTACCAATTCCACGATGTAGATATTGATGACTATCTTTGTCTTGTTTCTCACCTTTGATAGTCAAAGTATTATCTTGTACTTGAATATCGATTTCATCTTTACCAAAGCCAGCAACAGCCAGTTCTACCACATATTTGTTATCATCTAGTTTGATGATGTTATGTGGCGGAAAATTAGCAACTGGTTTGGAATCATTTAGAATGGTTTCTACATCACGCAGAAAATTCTCAAAGCCAAGCGTCTGATGAAACAAAGGTCCAAAAGCAATACGTCCTACTGTCATAGTTTTCTCCTTTTTAAGCAAGTTAAATTACGTGACCCCGAAGGCATCACGACTTACTTGGCAACCACAAACGCTGTGCGGTTGACAAGATAAGTTCTTTGTGGATTATTTTGATTAAAGACTTTGATAAACTCGTTAGCACCTTCTTTAATCACGTTATCATAATCCCTTGTATACACTTCTTCTTTGGTATATTTATTTACCAACTTGATTGCATTGTTTTTCACTTTGCTCATAATGAATCACCATTTATTCTTTCTTTTTTTTACCAATGTTGTATTTGGCAATCAATTCCCAATCATCTTTCTCTTTGAAAGCAATAATCTTAATTTGATGAATTGGTGCCATGTTATTCTCTACTATATCATAGTTTACAACCTTGATCAAGCCCCACTCTTCAAGTAAATTGGCAATAGCGTTACGTCTTTGTATATCGTTTTCGGTAATTGTAGATGGCTTTCCATCTAGAGCAAACAATTCTTTGAAATGTACTATGTAATACTTACCTTGCTTGTGTAGAATATGGCAAGATTGATATAGTACCTTTTCTTTTCTTGATGATACACCGATTCGTGTTAATGTTTCACGTACTTTTAGAAAGTCATCCTCTTCTACAAGAACGACCTCAACAAACTTAGATAGATCAACCATGTCATTTTCCTAATCCACCCTTCTGGGTTTTTTCTTTTATTTGTTGGATTTGTTCTTTGCTCAGTAGTCGCAAAGCCTCACGTGCTTTGGAATCGGACAGGCCATAGGCCAGTTTGATACATTCCAAATCATCGTTTTTTTCAGCTTTAGCCCACTTCGCAAAAGGTCTTTTCATAGACCTTACAGTATTTAGCAAATAGTCGAATTGTAGTTTCTTCTCAAGATAGTGCCTACTATTCATTTCATTTGCAAAAGCCAGACAATCCTTGTGCTGAGATAAGGCTCGGTTGACCAGAAAAGGAGCATAGTCCTTCTCTGTTAGTTCATCTACAATAAGTTGTTTCTTGGTCTGTAGAATGGCTGTGGCATAGTCAAATGGATTACTCATTTGAACTCCACATTAGCCATGATTTCTGTCAGACAAGCAACAAGATTGATTTCATGATCGGCAACGAATGCTTGCTTGTATTGATAGTCAGCAAGAATTAGCACCGCTTGTGGTATACTCTGAGGCTTTACAATGTCATATAAAGCATCATAGAGTTTGCGAAAGAATGTCGTGTTATCAATTTCCGACGTTGCTGCCCATTTACGGACGGACGTAAAGTCTTTTTCTTTCAAATGTTTGACAATCTGTGTTAGAGAAATATCACCAATCTGAGAGAGGATGCCTACATCAATCTTGCCGAGTTTGGAATAGCGTTGAAGTTCATTAATAACACGACGAAAATCTGGAAAGTGTTTCTTGACTACTTCAGCAATTACCTTTTCGTCAAATTCCACTTTCTCTGTGTTTAGTATGTGTATGATGCGTTTGAAAAACGCAGATGCCATTTGTGTTTTTTCACCATTCTTCAAACCAAATTCAATCACCGCACACCGACTGTGTAGTGGATCAATGATTTTGTTTTTGTAGTTACAAGTGAAAATGAAAGAACAGTTTGAAGCAAACTCTTCAATCGCATTACGCAGAATTGCTTGTGCGTTTGGTGTTAGATAATCTGCTTCATCTAGAATGATGACCTTACGACCACCAGACAATGAAACGGATGAAGCATAGTTCTTAATTTTGACACGAATTGTATCAACACCGTTCTCATCAGAACCATTGATTACCATGTAGTCGCAACCGACTTCGTTGCACATTGCTTTGGCAATTGTCGTCTTGCCTACGCCCGCTCCACCAGCCAGAAGAAGATTTGGTATCTCCTTCTGATTCACGTACTCTTGAAATACTGCTTTCAAACGTTCTGGTAGAATACAATCTTCCACTGTTCGTGGTCGATGTCTTTCTGTCCACAATAAATGTTCCATGTTTTTCTTTCACAAAAATCATAATGTAATATATTATATCAGTCAGCATTCAGCCTAGCAAGCACTTCAAGATAACTTTCTTTTACATGCCAATCAATGTTGTTGACACCGTAAATAACAGTTCTTGCTTCTTGATTTGGAATAGTTTTGGCAGACTCAAACACCGATGCGATAATTTCTTTGTTGATGGCAATAGATTCACCATCAAAAGCGGTTGAAGCATTTGTGAAAATAACGAACTTACCCATGATTAACCTTTCTCAAATTTTGAACCAGTCTCAGTAGCAATCCAGTATTGTAGATTCAGAGTTTTATGTCTGAAGTTTGAAATACCTTTTGAGGAGATTTTCACTTCATAAGAACCAGAAATCATTTTGATATTCTCAATCTTAAAAATCATTTTATACTTGTCGCCGTTGCCCTTGGCAATCTCAAGTGAATCTGTATGTGCGGCATCATTAGTCATGTCAAGAGCAATGACATAAACGTTTTGACCGTCAGACTCAACTGCCATATAGCTTGACGATAGAACACCCGCCGCTTTCATAATCCAATCAAAGTCTTCTTGCTTCAAATCAAAAGAGATTTCAGCATCTGGCATTGAAATTGGTTTATCTGGAGCAGCAACAATCATGTTAGGCGCACAGAAACGATACTTGATTTTGCTGCGACCTTGTAAACCAGAAATCAAAATGTTGCTTGTATCAAACTCAATTACAGGATCATCTTTGTGTAATGTTAGAACAGACAGGAAGTTGTTCAGATCATATACACCAAACTCAGCAGGAATTTCTTCATTGATTGTTGCTTCAGCCATCACATTCTTGTGTGGAGATACTGTCCGAAGTATTTTACCTTTCTTGAACAGAATACCCTGATTGATAGCAGCAAAGTTTTTCAACACCGAAAGTGTTTCATTTGAAAGTTTCATAATTTATTTCCTCGTCAAATCATGGTTATGTAAAGCCATTATAGCATAGTGTACAACTTTCATCAAGTCATCACGATTGTAACCATTCTTTTTACCATATCGTTGTGCGTATTTGATGATGTTACCAATAAAGAATCCTTCACCGTGCCCACAGTCAATGATGAATTCGGAAGTTTGAAATTTGTTTAGTGAGTAGTGTTGACCGTATGTCTTATCGACGTATTCTTTTACATCTTTAAGAATACGGTCTTCACTGTACTTGTAGTCGATCACAATCTACCGGTATACTGAGCAACAGCGGGCATGTTGCCAGTAAATGCGTATGTACCAATATGCTGCGTCTTCATCCATGGACACAACCAAACTTGTCCACCAATCTTACGCCACATCTGACAGAACATATAATCTTCTGATAGATAACGTTCAGAACCACCACCGACACACGAATCAACAGTATCAATCACTGTGTCGAAGTAAGCATGAATGTAACGTGAGCCATCGAAGTGTGCTTGTCCAACATGATCAGGTTTGTATTTGATTTGAGGATAAGCATCTTTCATTTTATCAAATACATCACGTTTGATCATCATATGACCCGTACCAATTTCCATTACTTCTAATGGATCAGATACTTGAAATTGTTGTGTGCCTTTTACTACATTAAACACATATTCACCAACAAGATTTTCAAGTTCTCTTGGATTTAAATCGGGATGGCGACGAGCAGTTTCAGCAATGTTGTTCCAATTGATTGACTTCTTGGGATAGGGACCACCAATAACATCTTTATCAAGTGCCATTAGTGCTACGATATCATTCGGATCAAAGTGAATGTCCGAATCGATAAACATCATGTGTGTAAAATCTGTGCGTAGAAACTCATCTACCAAATAATTTCTTGCTCTTGTGATGAGTGATTCGTTGAAGAGAAAAGAAAACTTTGTTTCAATGCCATAACGAATCATAACGGTTTGAAGATCAAGGCACGACTTCATGTATAGACCGTGATTCATTCCACCATACATCGGTGTGGCAATGAACAGTTTGTTTTTTCTTAGTTGTTCAATATCGACTTGTATTTGCATAATCTATCCATAAAAAAGAGTGAGAACACATAATATATATGTTCTCACCCCACCAGTTTCTAACCTATTTTAGGCAAATGCTTCTGCTCCAAGAACAGCATGTGCCATAGCAACCATTTCTTTAGTTGGCTTGCCGAGTTTGTAGTAAGTGATACGGCGACCATCAGCAAGAGTTTTCTTGTTGGTGTAGATGCAGTAACCTTCAGCACGAAGTTCTTCAATGCGGGCACCAACATTAGCGATACCAAAACGGGCACGTGCTTGTGCGGCAGTCAAAGTATTGTAAGGACCATCCTTAGAAAGGAACTTTAGAATTTTCTCTTTAGCAGACATTCAATTTACTCCATAAAAATTAGTCGCACAAAAAATAAAAAGAGTAGAGGCGACTTTTCTCTACATTCTTAACATTATATAAAAAAAGAGAGAGTGTGTCAACACTCTCCCTGGTAAAAGTGAACTATTACCTTAGAACGGCTGTTCGTCAGAAGTAGTTACCGATGATTCGTCAGAGGCAGCTGGTGCGGCATTTGGATCGATACCTGCATCAATCTTAGTGTACAGATCAAGGAAGGTAATCTTAGTATCAGCATCAAAGCGATTCAAGCAATACTCAATTGCCTTTTTCTTATCGCCGTAGATACCGAAAGTTTTGACAATGTGTACCAGACGGCGGGTCGAAATAACCTCATCACAGCCACCATCAGCAAAGGTATTACGAATCGTATTTGCCCAAGTGACTAGGTTCTTGGCAAAGACTTCATCAGTAGAACCGATCTGACCTACCGACGCTAGTTCTTTGACGATAATCTTTTCTTCAATACGTGCAGGTGGCCATTCTTGCTCCATTGTATTTGGGAAACGTTCAAGAAACGCCTCATTCAATACATTGGTAAACATATAGCGACCATCTTCAGAACCTTTACCTTTTGTGTTAGCAGTAGCGAACACAGTAAAGCCAGGCGCAGGTGTAACAAGTTCATTCTTTTTCTTTAGCAAGAATGGCTTACCCTCAAGTACCCGTTGTAAGCACGACAAATTTTGTGCGCCGTAATCAATCTCATCAATACAGAGTACAGCACCTTGGCGGGCTGCTACAGTCACAGGACCGTCACGCCATTCCATCTGACCGTTGATCAGAACATAGTTACCAAGCAAATCACTCTCATCGGAATCTGGTGTCATTGATACGCAAACGAATTTGCGTTTTGCTTTGGCACAAGCCTGTTCAATACTCATGGTCTTACCGTTACCAGATTGACCAGTGATGAACACAGGGAAGAATTGTTTTGATTTCACAATTGACAACACATCTTCAAAGTTGCCAAAAGGAACATAGTTGTCATATTGAGAAGGAACCAGATTCTCAAGTTCAAGATCAGTTGTCACATTGGCAATGCGATTACCTTGAACAGGCTCAGGCTTTGTCATAGGGATTACTTGTGCCACCATATTGATAGCTGGTGCTGCTGGTGCGGCTTTGGAGAAGCCAGGAACACGGAACACACCACGCTTGATGCGATATGATTCATCTTTGGTATACCATTGTGGCCATTTCAATCCAGTCTTTTCCACGATAATACGAATATCGTCAGTGTTAACTTCTGACTTACCGGTTGTCAAAAGAGCATCAAGAAACAGCTGGCGTTTTTCAGAACGACTTGTCATAATATAAACTCTCCATCACATTAGGAACTACTATTATAAATGGAACCCACCACTCTGTCAAGTGGTGGTGTGTTATCAAACTGCTATCATACCGATGAAACGTGATACCAGAACACGATTGACTTGGCGATTCTTGGTATACTTACCAAATGCTTTAGTCAAAGTCGTTGTGGTAACTTTTGTTGGTGTTTCAAAGTCTTCATCTTCAATACTCAAATCACCACCACCTGGCAAAATGAAGAATGATTCATAGCCAGGGTTTCTTGATTCAAGGAACTTATCTTTGCGAATCAATTTGATATACTTGGCATATGTTTCTTTGATCTGAAGATAGTTTTCACGTGGTGATTTACGCAGTTCATCAAGTTCAGCATTGAACAAACGACGGCGTACAGCATTTTTCATATTGTAGTTTGGCGACAAATAGAAGCCGATGATTTTCACACCACTTGTTTTTGTCAACCAATTACTAATAGCGATACGAATACCATCATCACCTTCAGATACCTCTTGCTGAATTTTGTTTTTCTTATCACATAGAAAAACGTTCTGATAACTTGGATTGAAGAAGTTTCGGTTGTTTGAAATGCTCGCACTCTCAGTCAGATTGTGATACGAATTGATATCATCAGCATCACCATCGTGAACCACACACAAGTTTACAATATCAAGATTGTTCACAGTGCGGAAATCTTTGATAATTGATTGACAAGCAATCATCGCCTCAGTCAACGGTGTATTGGACAGTGAATCGGATTGTGGGCGATAAAAATTAGTACCTCTAGAATAACGACCACCTGACCAAGCATTCATGAGACACAGAATATTCTTTGTTGCCTTAGAAAATTCTGAGTTACTCATCTTTGAGTTAATTAACTCACGAAGATACACCGAAGACAAGTGCATCTCACGATTGTTTTCAGAGAAGCAACCATAAGATTTACCTGTACCAGGTTCTTCACGGTAGTCAATCGTTTCACGAACATGATCAGCATTACCGAAACCATACGCCGCAAATGGAATGTTTACTTTGCGGCAGAAGGTAGCCAACACAAGTATCTGTTCATATGATGCACCAAGGTTCTCTGACATTGAACCAGACTTATCAAGCAACAAAATCAAGCCGTGCGATTTACCTTTAGGCACACGCATAACTTTTTTGAAAATGTTATCGTCAATCTGATATTTGAAAACACGGCTTACATCAATGTCACCAGTTGACGATGTTTTAGCTTTAGAAAACTTATCGGCAGCCTTACGCATTTCAAATTCTTTTGCCAACAATGAAATGAATCGTTCGTTCTTACGACGAAAATCATTGTACAAAGTATTGGCAATTGATTCGTAGTCAGAAGGTCGTTGTTTTGAAAACTCTTCAGTCAGAACTTCCTGTACACGTTTTGCTGGTGTGACAATCTTTGCAAGATTCGGTTTAGGAATGTCAATGTAAACATACTCACGTGCTTGTTTGGCAATGAGTTTGTTTTCATTCTGACGGAAGTTTTCATCAGTCTCACACCGTGGTTCAGAAGTTTGATCCTCACGTACACTTTGTGATTCTTTGGTACGATTTATACCACTTTTGTCTTCACCATCAACATCACCCTCTTCATCCGATTCTTCATCAGCACTTGATGCTGATTCTTTTTCTTGATCGCCATCTTCACCTTCGGCTTTAGTCTTGGACTTTTGTTCGCCTTGACCATCAGTCTCAGCATCACCCTCATTTGAACCGGGTTCTGTTTCGTAATCTTCATCACCCTCATCATACTCAAAATTATCTTGAGGTGTATTAGTCTGAGACTGTTCTTCTTTTGAATATTCCCAAATTTCATTAGTGACTTTGAGAACATCATCCCATGTTTCGCAAGCCTGAACACGTTCAACGAAAGCCTGTTCAGTCGCATTGAATACAACAGGTAAGGTGTAACTGGATTTACTGTAAAGATTCAATCGATCAATGAATGTCATATGATTATAATCACGACCATTCAGACCAAAGAAGTCTTTGTCCATGAGTTCATTGAAACCGTTCGTAAATGAACGGCGCAGACCAGGGTAACGGCGTTTCTGACGTTTTTCGATACGGGCATCCTCAACTACATTCAAAAAGCCTTTGTAGTTAGCACCACGATCATGTACAGCACCATGCCAACCATCGGCAGGTGTATCAATGGCGTGACCGACTTCATGACCCATTAGCAAGTCATAAAGATCGCCCGACATTTGTTCCCAGATAGGGCAAGTTAGAATACGGTTTTTAGGATCGAACATTGCCGTTGACACTTTGGCATGTTGAACGATAAGATTCTCGGTTGCCATCAGTTTGGCAAGCCCAGACTTTTGATTTTGAATGTTACTCATTCGATAACCTCATTCATCATTGAACAGTCATTATATATGATGATCTGAGGTTTGTCAAGTGTTGTTGAATTAACAATATTTTCCCCAATCAATCACTATAAGTTCATGATATCATAGGGGAAAAACTTTGTCAAGACTTGAAATTTGTTGTCAATTTCATACCATACTCATTCTTACCCTGTGGCAATGTGATGTCTTTTTTGTAACGAAGTTCGTTCTTCTTGAATGGCGAATAGTCAACATAGTGATGCCATCTCTTGTATCGCCAAACCATTCTTGCTACATCAGGATGCATTCTTACCAACATTTCTGATTTGTTTCTTGTACCTTCGGCATTCACACCATCTACCCAATGATTCTTTTCGATACCCTCTTTGTGATAGAACTCTTCGGTGTTACCACCCTTGACAGTTTGTGTTGCTGCTTTACCTTGTAGAAAAGCATTAAACTGAATTGTACAATCACCATCTTTCAGCACACGTAGGCAGATATCGGTATCTTCATTGTAACGACCACGCCAACGATGTTTGCAATTGTTGTCTATCAACAAAGTAGAATAGATTCGTGTGTTCTTTACATACGGTGGATAACTCTGATTTGGTGCAATGAAGAATCGATATTGAAAACCAGAAATTGGTACATTCTCAAAACGATCAACGAAGTCTTCTGCTGCTTTAAAGATGACACCAGATTCTACACGGATTCGTTGATTCTTATGTAGTCTGTAGAAGTCTGAAATGTTATCATCAAGCACCCAATGTTTTTTTGCACCGATAGTGATAGAGTGATCCCAAGCAAAGTTTCTTGCTCGACCAGGGCCATCACCATGATTACTGAAGGGTGCTACAATCAGTGTAACATAATCACGAATCTTAAAATTGTCTAATGCTTTTTCGTAGGCTTCTTTATCTTGTGGTTCAATGACTATGTAATGCGGCACTTTCATTCGAGCCAAAGATTTCGATGTGATCATCGAATCAGCACGACCTTTAGAAACGATATAAACTGGATGTGTCGGATTGCTCATTTCTTTTCCATATCAAAGGTTTGTTGTTCCATATTCCACATTTGATGTTTTCATACTGTCTTCTTTTCAAATGCTGATTAAACATCTTGCTTATTTTTTCTTGACTTACTATTGTACCATAAACATCATAGTTTATAAAGTGACCCATTCCCCATGTATTGAATGAGTTTGCTACAATCATGTGTTTTGGATTTAACGTGTCAATAATGCTATCTACATGTTCAATCGGATTATAAATGTGTTCGAAGTATTCTGAAGCAAACAGTATATCAACCGATTCACCAACTTCAGTAATCGATTCTATCAGATTGAAACCCATTCTTTCTGCCATCACTTCACATAATTTCCATTGTTTAGTATCTCTTAGGTTTATGGCATAGATTTTTGCTTCAGGAAAAATTTGTTTCAGTAAACATGTACTATAACTTATACCACAACCAATGTCAACAATAACTTTGGCATTTTTGAGTTCATCAAAGTGGGGTGATTTTATCACTCGTTTAATGTAGTCTCTGCTGTATTCCGCAAAGCAATTAAAAATATCTATGAAGTAGTAATCATGATTGTAGACATCATAAATGTTTCTGGTGCTTTGATGAGCCAAATCATCATACCATTTTTCAGATAACTCAAGAAAAATCTTGTCGGTTTTTCTAATTGCTCTACATTCTTCAGCATCTATGTTAAACAGACTGCCATAGTCTTTTAGAAAATACTCAAATAAAACGGAAGGCTTTTCTTTGAGAAAATCCATCACTCTTCAATCCATCTCTTTAGCATATTCTCATCACGCTCAAGTTTTGGATGCCAAATAGATTTCGTTTTCATTGTCAAGTTTTGCTCAATGAGTTTGGCAAATGCTTCATAATCTTCTTGATTGCGGAAATGAACATAGATTGTTTTGTAAGTTTTCTTGTCGTTCTGTTCGAACTCAGGCATACCTACCCAATGTTTTTTCCATTCAACATTGTTTACGTCAACACCACCCTGTTCATCTTCTTCATCTTCACCAAAAAAACGATTGAGTGTTGGAGGTTGATATTCATCAGTCAACAACTCCATACAGTTTTCGTATGTACTAGATTCTTTGGCTTGTTTGGTTTCCATTCTTGTGACTCCTAATAATTTTCTTAACAATTTTGTTGGCTTTTTGCCTTGCCATTTTTAACGCAAGCGACTTCACATGACTAGTATATCTTATTCCATCAAGATGATCAAGTTCATGAAGAAAACACCGTGCAGATAAACCGTGAAGTTTTACTTGTTTCACTTCACCAAACTCATCGGTAAATTCTACTTCAATCCACGAAGGTCTTTCGACATTCAAAAACAAACCCGGATAAGATAGGCAACCCTCTTTGTCCTTAACCGCAGGACCTTGATCAATCACTTTAGGATTGACACACACAAGTTGGAAGTCATCCGTACCAATGACAAAGATTCTTTCGGCAACACCACATTGATTCGCTGACAAGCCCAAACCAGAATATAGTTTCATTGTCATCTTCAATCTTTTGGCTAGTGTGACTAATGCTGGAGCAGGAAAGCCACCTGCATATTCAGGTATCTTTTGACCAAGCATAAAGTAATCTTCACCAAAAATTCGTAAAGGATCAATTCTCTCTATGGGTTGTATGCCAGCGGCGGTATCAATTGTTAGTATCTCACTCATTTCACCATCCTTGAAAAGTTTTTAATTTTCTCAAACCGAATTGTATTTGCAAATTTATCTTGTAATATGTCGCCCTTATGGCTGATGACAAACAAATTCGCATCTTCAAGTGAATGTAATATTTTCATCAAGTCTTCCGTACCACTTGTGTCCAGACTTGAATCAAACACTTCATCAAGTATCAATAGATTGGTATTGGTGGAGTTCTTTAGTTTTGCAACTGCTCTCCATGTCAACATCAATGCCATATCGATACGCTGTTTCTCACCCTCTGAAAAGTTGTGGTAAGAAAATTCATCACGGTGCCTAGACTTGATTGTTTCTTTAAACGATTCATCAAGATTAAAGTTTACAAAGAAGTCCATACTTGTTAGATACTTATTCACCAATTTGTTCATCACCGGCAAATATTGTTTGATAATATTTGTTTTGATGCCGGTGTCTTTCAACAATGATGAAGCGACATCGTAGTACGCTTTATCATCTAGTAACTGCTTCAGTTCATCTTGCGCTTGTTCAACATCTTTTTTGATGGTATTTAATTCATTCACATCAACGTTTTCTTTAGGCTGTTGTATTTGTTTGATTTGTTTTTCTAGTTTGGTAATTGAATCATTCAAACCTTTTACACTAGTTTGTGTTGTTGCCAATTGAATACGGACATTTGATAACTCTTTTTCTTTTCCACGCAGTTCAGCAACAATACTTTCTTGCTCTATGATTTTTACTTGTAGTTCGGTGAGACCACCAGAAAGTTCTTCTTCTTTTGTGTGAAGTTCATTGAGTTGTTCTTCTTTAAACCCCAGGGTAATGGCTTGCCTACAGGTTGGGCAATCAGCATTGTGTTCATAGAAACTTCTATCATCTCCCACTTTGGATATTTTGCTCTCAATTTGTGACTCAATTTTTTTAAGCGCAGTAATCTTCTTTTCATTTTCAGGAATTTTAGCACAGACTTCGGATAAGGTCTGCTTGGTTTGTTCCAAGCTGTCAATGTCATCATGTAAGGTGCGTATGGTTTCTCTGTGCAGAAGTATCTCTTCCTCATATTCTTTTACCTTTGCTTCATTATCCTGATTGAGTTTGTCCTGATGCTCTTTCTTCAGATCATATTTCTGAATCAACAAAGATATATCATTCTTTTTCGCTACTGTCAGGTCTTTATTGTTAGACAATCTTCCTTTAATTAAACTATTCATCGTAGAGAAGATTTGAATGTCCAACAAGTCTTCAATAATTGCACGACGATCAGCAGCAGACAACTGCATGAACGGTGTAAAGGATGCTGAACCAAGAATAACAATCTGTGTGAAAGACTTATAGTTTAGTTTGAGAATGAATCTTTCCAGATAGTCTTGATAATCTCTTACAGCCGCATCTTGATTCAACAAAACATTATCTTGATAGATTTCAAAAATGTTTGGCTTGATACCCCGAATAATCTTAAACTCTTTATTGCCAATTGAAAACTCTATCTCAACTACAGCATCTCTATTGTTAATAGAGTTTATAAGGTTTGGTTTGTTAATTGCACGGAAAGGTTTACCAAACAAACCAAAGCATAATGCGTCAAGCATCGTTGACTTACCTGAGCCGTTTGTGCCTACAATCAGTGTATTAGCAGCACTGTTGAGTGTCATCTCTGTAAAGTAGTTACCGGTACTTAACAGATTCTTCCAACGTAAAGTTTTAAATAATATCATTCAGTTGTGGTATTCAATGCTTCAACATAGAGTTCCTGCATAATTCTTTTTAGTTTATCAGGTTCTACATTGATTGTCAAGTTGTCGATATACTTGGAAAGTATTGTCATGGTATCTTCCGCTTGATCAATCAATTCTTCATCATTGTCATTTGTAATGTCGGTAAAGTCTTCTACAATTGATATATCGGCAGCACCCGCTTTGTATATGCTGTCGATTACAATGTCAAACAAAAATGGATTTAGTTTATTAACCACCACTACTTTGACATAGCATCCTTCATAGATCGAATAGTCCATGAATGTGGGTTTATAACCTTCAGCGAAATGTTCTAATTCATCATTGTAATTCAACTTATGAAACATTCTATATGGATTTTTAACAAACTCTTGCTCACGTGTATGTGTGTCAAAGATAACAAAACCACGTGGATCATTGTAATCTGCCCATGTCATTTCATTTGGTGAACCGACATAGTAGATGTGTCCATCATCAGAACGATGATGAAAGTGACCAGACAAAACTACATCATACTTGTTGAACAACGATTTGTCGGTGCCTTCGTGGCAAATGTTACCACGATCCATTTCAAATCCTGCTATCTCAAAATGCCCAAAAGCAATTTGTGATTTAGAGTCTTTTATTTTTTGAAGAGTTTCAACTTCGTTGTCATCACAGATCCAAGGTACCAGATCAACATCAATGCCCCCAAACTGCATTGTAGTAAAAGTATCCAATACAGTAATATTATCATATCCGTTTAGGAGTAATGAGGAGGAATTAACCTGAAGGGTGTTTTTGAACGCAACGTCGTGGTTACCAAGAAATGTGATGAGCGTGATACCATTTTGTTGTAGTTTATCAAAGAAATATTTACGACATAGATAGAGTGAATTGAAGTTAATAAACTTACGGCGGTCGAAAAGATCACCAAGTTGTACAACGGTTGTAACATTGTGATCCTTTAGATACGGAAAGAAAACGTTCTCGTAGAACTTCTCTATGTATTTATGAAAGTCTAAAGAATCACCCCTCATACCGAAGTGAGTATCACCAAGCACACATATTTTCATAATACTATTCTACATCATCATCTAAAAATTGTTCAAGACCTTCTGACTTCTTTTCCTTTTTCTTTTTCTTATTTTCCTCAAAGTTATAAATGAACTCTGAGATGTTGTCATATAACTCAAACTGTTTCATATTGCCGTTTTCATCTTCATACATCTCACCCTCATCAAGTAAACCAAACTGTTGTGTTGCTTTATATTTTACATACAGTTGCTTCTTCTCACGCATAATTCTACGCAGAAAAGCATAGTAAATTATCTGTGTGAAGTAAGCAAATGGATTCTTTGATTTGGCTGGATCAAAGTTACGGAAATACATCAGACAGTTTTCAACACCATCAGATATCATCTCATCACGATAAGTGTAAGAAATAAAGTTTGGCTTACGTGATAAGTGTTCAGCAATCTTTAGAAAGCATTCACCAATATAATCTGGTATCTTTGGTTCTGGTTTATTTTCTTCTTTAGCAGCAGCACATTCTGTCCGATACTTGACAAGTGCCGCTAGAAAATCTGCGTTATTGACGTAGTGATTTGATGTTGCCATTATACATTACCGTAAATATTATTCTTCAAGTATGTATAACCCTTGATGAGTTCTTCTACACCATTATCTAGTGTGTAGTAAGGCATCCAACCAGTTGCTTCTAATTTTTCATTTGAAACAATGTAATTACGCTGATCTGGATCTTTCTTGATATCACCTTCTACAACTGTGAAAGTAGGAATATGCTTCTTGATAATGTCACAGAGTTCTAGTTTAGACACGTTTGCTGATGACAAGCCTACGTTGTAAATGTTGCCCTTCATTTCTTCAAACTGATACATCGCATGTAGGAATGCTTCACACACATCACGCACATGAATGTAGTTACGTTTGAAGTGTCCTTCAAAGATAATCACATAACCATCGTTGACAGCACGATAAACTAAATCATTTACTAGCAAGTCTGTACGCATACGTGGCGACATACCAAACACAGTAGCCAGACGATAACTAATTGAGTTCTCACGTTCCATCAACCGTTGTTCTACAGCAACTTTATCAATAGCATATTTTGAGATTGGTCGTAATGGTGAATCTTCCGTACAGAAATTGTTTTCATCACCTGTGCCATATGCTGAATTGGTTGTGGGCATGATGATACGCTGTTCATTTGAAACAGCATTCAACATCCAAAACATCGCATCTTTGTTTGTTGTATCAGCACCGACAACATCTTTGTTACACAGTGGCGCACCAACAAGGGCAGCAAGAGGTATGATCACATCTGCTTTTTTTAACAGAGGATTCATGTGATGTGGATTACGAATGTCACCATTCACAATTGTGAGATTTTTGTTTTCACAGAGATGATTTAGTCCAATTTGTTTATACATGAAGTTGTCAATGATAGTCACTTCATGACCCATCTGTAACAAATACTCTGTCAAAATACAGCCAATATAGCCAGCACCACCAGTCACTAATATATTCATATTACACCCTATTCAATACGCTTGTGATTTCATCAATTGCTAGTTTACTTAATGTTGGATAATTGCCAATATAGAACGAATAAAAATGCATGTGATCAGTATTCGGATAGTTTCTATAATGATCTTTAGGCACAATATTTTTTAGATACGGTTGACGCAGTTGATTACCACCACCTGCTGATCCACGGCGAAACTCAATTCCCTCATCACGCATTTTACCTATTAATCTTTTCACAAAAAACTCTGTGCAATAGTCATGTTGCAAAACAATGTTAAAGGCGTAATTGCTACAGCCGATCAACCTAAAGTCAACTTTGTATTTCTTCTGGTCCAGTTTAGACAAGAAATAAAATAGATTCTCATTTCGTAGTCTAACATTTTCATCCAAATATTTCAACTGGTTTTGACCAAGTATACCGCCAATCTCATTGTTACGCATATTGTATGCTGGATAGGCAAAGATAAAGTCGGAGTTCAACTCTGGATACTCTGCTTTATACTTTTCGGACATTTCTTCTGAAGCACACTCACGAACCATGCCATGTGAACGAAGCATACGAACTGTGTGATAAACTTCAGGATCATTTGTACACACCATACCACCTTCAATGGTAGACATGTGATGAGCAAAGTAGAATGAGAAGTTGGACATCCAACCATAACTGCCCAACAATTTACCATTGTGTGTTGCACCATGTGATTCACACACATCTTCAATCAAAGGTATGCTACGATGACGGAGAACTTCCAATACTCTGTCAGATAAACAATCAAAACCTTGAGCATATGTAATGAACACCGCACGTGTTTTATCAGTGATCGCATTGAGTATTCCAAACTCATTCATGCCTAGTGTATCTAAATCAATATCAACAAATACTGGTGTGAAGCCACATTGAATGATAGATGCGATATCAGATACCCATGTGAATGGTGGCACAATCACTTCACCACCTTCCGGATGTTTGATCTTTAGCATTGTCATTGACAATAGATTAGCAGAAGCACCTGAGTTGACAAATACAGAATATTTTACACCAAGCCATTTGCTCCATGCTTCTTCAAAAGCACGACACTCTGGTCCGTTTGTAAGTTTAGGATTATCTTTTTTGAGATGTTCTATTACCAAATCTAAATCTTCTCTAGTAATATTGTCTGACATTAAAGGATACTTCATGATTACTCCATAATAATTTTTGAACCTTCAAAATCAAACTTGAAGGGAACCCATACATTGATTTCTGGTATTGCTTGTTTTATTTTTTCATGTGCGTCTGGTGGAGCAAGAAACATAAAGAATCCACCACCACCTGCACCCATCAACTTACCACCATATGCGCCAGCATCGATTGCTTTGTTGTATATTGTATCTATGTAATCAGTTGTAACACTATCAGTAAGTTGGCGTTTACGATTCCATTGGTACTTCAACAATTCGCCTATCTCTTTTATTTTACCATGACTTTCAAAAATATGCAATGCTGTTTCGGTAATTGTTGTGATTTCTTCAAGAAGTTTTTTAGACTTACCTTCTTTAATGGCATCAATTTGTTGTTTAGCATGAACGTTCGAGAATCTATCAATACCAGAAAAGCCTAACATGATGTGATCTTCTAAGTCAAGAACGTAATCGTCTTTGATTCTTAGATCACGAACATTCATATTTGCGCCAGAAAGTTCAATCACACGAATGCCACCATACGCTGCCATAATTTGATCTTGAACACCGACAGATTCACCAATATAGTTTTGTTCTATATTGATAGCATCAAGTGCTAGATCATGAGGTGTAGGCAACTTGCCCTGTGCTGTAAGTATAGCATGAATCAGTCCAACAGTAAACGAAGAAGATGATCCAATACCAGAACGAGCAGGCAAATCACCATCGTGAGTAATAGAAATTCCATTAAGTATACCATAGTATTTTAAACACTCCCTTACAGAAGGATGATCTATATGTGAAATATCATTGACACTTTCTATTTTTGAGTAGATAACTCTGTTCACATAATCAAAATAGGGCGGCAATTTTTTTAAATTTATATAGCAGTAATGCGCCATTGCGGCAGAAATTACTTTACTCTGCCTTGACTGAAACCAATCTGGATAATCTGTACCACCACCAAACAGAGAAAGACGATAAGGAGTTTTAGATATAATCATTTTTCGTTATAATAATCACCATACTCAACAAGCAGAGTTGCTTTACCATCTGTTCTTAGATATGCGCTACAGTATGCATTGAAGATTTGTCTCGGCTCTTCAAGTCTGACTATATCAATGTTCGGACACATCATTCTGTATGCTTCTGTATAATCGCCAACGTGTTGATGTTGTGGATGTAAAGGTCTTTCTGAACCAATACTTGTTCGTATAATCATTCTCGGTTTGTAATCAGACATTCTCTTTATCTTATCAACATGATTCACAAGTTGATTCGTTGCACAGATCAAAAAATTCCAACGTGGAAAAATGCTCACGGGTATATAACCTGCAAGTGCAAGTCCAAGTGTCATGCCCATTTGAGTGTCTTCAAACACGGGCATTTCAATCAGTTTTTCTTTTGGCACATCTTTCAATGTATTTGACATTGCTGTGCCAGCATACTCTACAGCTTGGCCTATAAAGACAACACGTGGGTCTTTTGCAAGCATATCCATTGATGCTTTTAGTTCGTCAAAGTATTTCAAAATTGTACCCTCACTCCAGCACCAGCATGTGGATATTTGGTTTCATATTCATAGTAATAGATGTATTCATTCTCGACATTTGTGTATGATGATTCTTCTACACCCCAAGTTTTTGCTGTATCAGTGCAAACAGATTTACCATTGTCTTCAACAATAAATTTAATAGGCAGTTCTTGTTGCATGGAGTATTTAAAATTCTCCATAAAAATACCTGATTCAGCAGTCATATCACCAACAAAGCAATAGACTTTTGTATCAATCTTTTTTCTCTTCATAGCCATCGCCGCACCAACAGCAATTGGTATGTTACCACCAACAATCGCTGTTGAATAGATGTTGTATTCAGGATAGCACAATGAAATTGATTTACCTTCTAGTATATCTTTTTCCAATTGTTCTGGTGGTACACCTTTGAGTAAACATTGATAGTGTGAACGCCATGAACAAAACACCCAATCTTTTGAACGAATGTTTTTGAATATTTTAATCATTTCATTTTCATTGCCGTAGTAAAGATGAATAGGCGCACGAATACGACCATTATTAAAATGATCTGCCATCTTTTCTTCGAATGCTATAAGTTCTTGCTTAGTCACCTAGTATCTTCCTCTTCAATTTAATCTTTGACATTTCTTGAATGTTTTGTCTTGACTGTATTCCAAATTTATTCTCAACAAGATTTAGAAATGGCTCATGTGAAAAGTATTTGTGCCATGCTTCATCACGAAACTTTAAAACTTCAGCGCCACTCAATGCTTTTGTACGCAGTGGTTTACAATCGTATGATAGGAAAGCAAACTCTTCAAATGTCTCTGGTAAGTCCCAACCATTGTTGACTGCTTCCATATATAATGGACTGCCTGGTAATGCCATTGCGGCGTAGAAGTTAGCGTGTTCACAATTTAACTCTAGTGCAAGGTCGAGTGTTTCTTGCATGGTTTCTTGCGTATCTTCTGGAAAACCAAACATATAATTACCTAGTACACTGATACCAGCATCTTTAATGTCTTGTACAACTTCACGAATATCAACTTGTTTAAATCGACCTTTGTCAATCTCTAAACGAACTTGTGGATTGCCTGCTTCAATACCAAGTGCTAGCCAATTAACACCTGCTTCTTTGAACAATTCTAGTTGATCTTTACGCACAGAGTCAACACGTGCGTATGCCCAAAAGTTGAAATCCATACCACGTTGTTTGATACCTTCAAGAATTGGTATGTAATATTTCTTGTTCAGAAAGAACATCTCATCAGTCAGCCGCACTGTACGAACACCATTCTCATACAAATACTCAAACTCTTTGAGCATCAACTCAGGTGACCAGAAACGCATACCACGTGAATCTGATGATACTGTTCCTTGTTCGTATGATGTACGATTCACAATATTGATCATACAGAAGTTACAACCAAATGAACAACCCAGTGATGTTGAGATAGCAGCAAATGGTGTACGATCTTCATCTAAGAAATTTGTGTGCCAATAATGAGCCCGATACTTGTCTAGTAATTTTCTTTTCTTTGGTAACAAGTCCCAAGCATAACCGGGCATCACACGATCCATGTCTTCTGTTTTTACAATCTCACCTGGAGCACCTGTAGCAGCAAAACCATGCTTCTTGTAAACAAGACCACGAACTTTGTCTAGATGATCTTTGTAATTCGTTTGAAGCAAGTCTAATAGACCATATACACCTTCGTTGATGAATACGAAATCAACATATGGCAAACCAATTACATCATATGGTAGTGCTGAAGCATGTGATCCAATGAATACGATTTTGATTGAAGGTCGAATGAGTTTGAGTTGTCTTGCTAGTCTTGATGCACCAATCATCATTGTGGTGCCTGAGTTTGGATTTTGTCCGTAAAGAACAAAGACTGCTATATCTGTGTTGGTACCAGAAATTCGGTGTGCGGCATGTTCAATGTCTGGTGATGGATCAGCATCAAAATCTAAAATACAAGGATCATGACCTTCTACACGAACAGCATTTGCTAGAAGCAATGCCCATGTTGGTGGCTCGATAGCCGAATACTTATTAGATAGTGCTTGATATGCTTGAGCAGCACTGCTTGGTATCACAAATGTCACCACTTTTGACATAACAAAATTTCCTATTAATGTAGTTTTCTATTCTTCATATCGTGAATGTCTTGAATTATTTCTTCCATAATTTTTTGCTGAGTGTCTTCTTCTTCACTTTCTTGCTCTTCTAGAAGATTGTCAATCATCTTATCTGAATCTGACATTTCTTCAATTGTACGCTCAACAAGTTTATCATAGTACCTTATCATTGATTCTTTTGGTTCAACAACAGTTACTATATCAGAATAATAAATCATCGCAGAGTTCTCTTTGATCAATTCGACTGGCAACCAAGGCATCATCATCATGACCGTCTGACCTGTAGGCAATCGACGAAAGACAATACGCATAGGATCATTGATTTGTATTTGATCAGATTCGCCATCTTCTAACATAGAAGCCATGATATCTTCACCAGATTGCATTCTTATAAGTTTAACGTTATGCATTCTTGACCTCTATATTGTAAAACTTGTATTTGAATTTTTCTTCATCGTATATCCTAACACGATCTTGAAGATGTGTCAAGGTATAATTCACATGTTTACCAATACGAAAATCGTCTGCTATGTCATAAAGAACTGCTTCGGTTTTATTTTCTCCAATTCGTAAACCCCTACCAATCGACTGAAGGTTTCTTACCCTTGACTTAGACGGTGAAGCAAAAACAACATTGTGGAGATTACGTATATTAATCCCTGTAGAAAAAGTGCCATAAGAAGCAACTATAATGGCATCATTTTGCTTTTCGGTAATAGCACGAACTTGTTCACGAACATCAACGTCTGTGCCACCGTAAACAAAAAACACATGTCTATTACCAGCTTTCTCTTCAATCATCTTGTGTAGATGTTTACCATGTTTCTCTACTAGATTGAATAGTACCAGTGAGTTACCTTCTAATGATAATACAAGATTCCGAATGAACTCATTTCGTGCGGTACTTTTTACTATGTAGTCTATCTCAGACTGATAGTCCCAGCCTCTGGAAAGTTTACACACTTCTTCTGGATATTTCAACACCAAACACTTGATACGAAAGTCTGCTAGTTGTTTGTTTTCAATTAACTTGGCAGTAGTGGTCGATTGATATACTGGACCAAACAAACCTTCCAATACAAGTTTATGTGTTTGCGTACCGTCAATTGTGCCAGTACAACCAATCCGATACTTGGCATTCTTCAGACCAGTCATAATGGTAGTTAATGACTTTGCTTTGAACTGATGTGCTTCATCGCCCAATACAAAATCAAACTGCTCAAAGTATTCGGCAGGGTTCTTGTAGATAGATTGCCATGTTGTAATGGTCAAAAATTTATCTGTATGTTTATCTTTTCCTGAATACTGTCGATGGGCATAGTTTGCGGCATCGTAGCCATAAGATTGAAAATCAGAATACATTTGCTCAACAAGAGAAGTTGTAGGAACAATTAGCAATCCTTTCTTATAACCTTTGTGTTGTAGATAACGTAATATCAAGTATTGAATCAACGACTTACCAGAACCAGTCGGTGATAATAACAACATTCGCTTGTTTCTAACGGCAAATATGAAGGCTTTGTATTGATAGTCCCTGACACCTTCTGCTATAATGCTCTTGTCTAATTGAAGTTGCTCTAGAAACTCATTAGCTTCAATCGCTGAAAAACTCTCTGTATTGCTTACAACAGAATCAATCTCAAGTTTGTAGTCTCTTTCTTCACAAAACTTCTGGATGTAAGGCACAAGACCATGATAGATAGTGTGTGTACGTAAGTCAGCAAGTCTTATGCGGCCATCCCACAACCGATTCTTGTATGCCGGCATAAATTGATAGCCTGGCACAAAAAAAGTAAAGTAGTCAGCAAGTTCTTGTGCGACACTTTTTTCACACGCAAACCTGATGAATGCTTCATTCTGTTTGTATAATATTAAATCAGACACCTTGTATAAACTTTTCCCAATCAATAAAGGATCTCAACTCCCAAGTCCTGTTATTTAACTCTTTCAATATTGCTTGACAGACTTCAACAATTTCTTCATGTAACAATTTCTTGGCAAGATACTTGTTGATATCTTCATCAGCTTCTAAGTATGTATTGATCTCGGATTTGAGTGTGTATGGAAATGGTTGCCATCCACGTTTCTCAAGTTCATCTTCATCAAGTCTACCAGTGTAATATTCCCATTTCAACTTACGCCATTTATTGTAGTTGAAGTCTGCTTCCTTAGCCAGCAGTCGATGGGAAGAAAGAATGTTCAGATACTTCGAATGAAGTTTAGGAATATCAATCAGTGCTTTACCTGGTTCAGTGCGGTCAATGTTTGAATCCGCAGTCCACATTTGTAATACTTCTTCAAGTTTTGTCATAGTATACCTCCTGTCAGGAGTATATCACATTTAGAATAATTTTTCTACGTTATAATAGGTAAATCTGAATGTAGCGTCTGCTGTAATGATTGTGTCTGGAGTATCGGTAGATGATAAGACAAAACCAGATAGTGAGATTGGAAATAAATCTTTGAAGTTGAAACGGTAATAAGGCTTGTTTGATGCTGATAGAAGTGTTACCGCACCGTCAGAGTATTGTGGAGTGCTTGTTGGTATTGCTGAAGCAAATTGATTTAGCTTGGCTAAGTTTTGATATTCTTCATACTCTGTTGGGAATGTTACAGCACGAAGCCAATCGTGTATTTCTAACCAAGAAAGTAACTCAGCATCAACAATAAAAGTAACATTCAACACATCGTAGATTGCTTTTTCGCCTGGCGCATACAGTTCAACGAACGGGTTCTGTACTGGAATTTCGGATGTAGAAAGACCAGGCAAAGAAATCGTTTGAGCAAAGTATTGTAAATTCGGTGTACGAGCCAGGTTCAGCGTAAACTTGTTAGGCTGTAACGAATTTGGATTTGTAGGGTTTCGTGTGAGGACTGTCATACTTCTATTTATGCGCCATAAAAAAAGAGACACCCGAAGGTGTCTCTCTAAATCCCACTCTACGGTGGTTATTTAATTACATCAGGTTTGCGATACGGAAGCCACGGTAGTAGTTGTTGCTCTGTGTTGTCAGAGCGCCGAGGCCTTGATCTGTACCTTCTGCGAATGGATTTGCTACCAGACCGTAACGAGTCTTGAAGCCAATCTTTGGCTGGAATGTACCAGTATCTACAGCACGAACCATTTGCAGCGGTACGTATGGGCAGTAGAACATACCAGCATCGTATGCGTTTGTGCCTTTGTAACCAACTACAGCAAATTCAGATGTCGAACCAACTGGGAAGTATGGGTCGATGTAGACTTTGATACGACCGAAGATTGTACCAGCAAATGTGTTGCCTGTATCGTCAACTGTCAGTGATACTTGACCAGCAAGTGCTGAGTTATAGTCAAGGATACCAGCCATTGCCAGAGCAGAAGCTACGTCTGAAGAACAGATAACGATGTTACCTTTTCCACGACGGGTTGTCTTAGCGATTTGGTTTGCTTCACGCTCAATTTGGAATGCCAGACCTTTGATCTTTTCAACCATCCAACGACCGTTTGAGTCTGTGTCAAGGTTGAATGCGCCTCTAGTTGTTGTACCTGCTTGGCAACCTGGCTTAGCAATCTTGTAGATTGTACGGATAACTTCACGGTTGATTTCAGCAAGAATTTCAGCGGACAGAATGTTAGCCAGTTCTGTTTCAGCGTCAAGACCATGAACTGCTTTCAAGTCTTGTGCCAGTTCCATTGAGTATTCTGCTTTCAGCGCACGTGTACGGGCTGTTACAGTGACTTTCTCAATTGAGAATGCCATTTCTTGGAATGTGTTACCAGCAGCGCCATCACCCAGTGCTTCAGCAGAACCAGTTGTCATAGCACCAGTTGGAGCAGCGTTACCTGTAAACAGATAATCTGTTGTGTTACCAGCGATTGTCATTGAAGAAGCAACGATTGCACCGTTAGCACCCGAGAATGCTGTGTTTGCTTCGTTGTAGAATGCTTCGTTACCGCCTTGTGATGCATACTTAGTACGCATTGCAAAGATCAGACCTGTAGGACCTGTCATTGGCTGAACGCCGCAAACGTCATAAGCGATCAGGTTAGGCAGTGAACGACGAACCAGGCTGATCAGAATTGGATCGAAACCAGCAACTGGACCAGCAGCAGCAGAACCGCCACCAAAACCACCTGTACCAGCAAAGTTAGTTGGAGAACCAGTTTCGCTCAGAATTGAACCTTCTTTGATCATCTCTTGAGCTTGGTTCTCAAGAATAACCGCTGTAACTGCTTTACGATATGGGTCAGCAATTTTTGGCATATCTGGATGATCCAGAACGCTTTCCCATTTTGATTGTAGATTTTCAGACAAATACATCTTTGTATCTCCTTAGTTTATTATTTAAATTTTTGTTCTTGAAATTGCATTAACAACCGAAGCGACATATGGATCAGCGGCTACTTTCTTTTCGCTACCATCGTCTTCTACTTCTTCATGAAGTTGAGCTACATCGGCTTTTTTGATGCCTGATGGAAAGTAATTCTCACGAATTGTCTCAAGTTTTTCAACGAACTCTTCCTCTGTGGAGAATTCTACACTCTCTGCAAGTGCTTTGATTTTTTCTACTTGAGTTGCTGTGAGACCTTCGCAAACTTCATTTACTAGTTGTACTTTGATTGCTTCAGTAAGCTGTTTTTTATACTGAATATTTGCTTCAATTTCTTCATTCAGTTTAACTTCCAGTTCTTCGACCTTAGATGCAAGTTCATCGACTAGTTCTACTTTGTCTTCTGGAACGTTGATGTAGTTTTCGGCAAACAGATTACGCAAACCAGCAATAAAGTCTTCTGTGATTTCCGAACGCAGACCGCTTTCGATAGCGATTTCGTTTTCGTCCATCCACTGCTCTACTACGTAGTTCAGGTAGTCATCTACTTTTTCTGTAAGTTCAGACTTGATTTCTTCAAGGGCTTCAGCCAACATGCCGGCATATTCTGCTTCCATTTGCTCTTGAATCTGAGCAACACGGTCGAATACACGTGCTTCAAAGATTGTAGCGGCTTTTGCTTTGAAGTCTTCAGAAATGTTTTTGTCATCAGCAAACAATGAAGCAACATCTTCTTTCATTTGTGCTTTCATTTCTTCGATTGCTGTTTCGTCATCAATCAGTTCTTCTTCTTCGTCGGCTTGTTCAGGCATCATTGCTGCGCCTGTACCAGCTTTCATATTCTTGTCGCCAAGCTGAACATCGGATGATGCCGCTGATGGCTTAGTTGTAGGTGCTGAAGCACTCTTAGCACTAGCTTTGTTTGACAATTTGTTAGAATCATCAGTAGGCTTGTTATTTTGATATGTAGGACCGCCCAAGTCTTCAGGTGTTCCAGAGTTACCTGGAGTAACAGAAGGCAGTTTAGGCATTGGCATACCAGGAGCAGATGACTTGCTTCCTGCAAGAATTTCTGCCGCTGCTTCCATGAGTTTGTTTGTTGCCATTGAATATCTCCTTATGATTTCTTATTTATAAATTTTAAAGTTTTCGTAGAAAGTTTTCGAAAAGCTGTAACCCAACAGATTCAATGTCTCTGCGTGATGCTTTGCGAATTTGCTGTTTAGCATAGTCGATATGAGACTCGACAAACTTACCTTCTACGAACATCCATTCTTTGTTCTCCATAATACCTTGAACAAAAGCACCTGGAGCAGAAGGGTCAGCAACAATATCAGCAGCAGTTGCAAGACGCAGGTCATCTTGTACTAGATTATAACCTTCTTTTGTCATTACGACAGAACCCAAAGCACGTGATGAAACACCAAGACCGACACCAGACTCAATAAGATTCTTAGCAATCAAACCATATGGTGTTTCCATGATGAGTGCTTTACCGACAAATGTATTACCGTTCTCTACCAAACTTGTAATCTTATGCGACACACGTTCTAGATTCAGTGATGGTGTGTCTGGATGTCCCAGTTCACCAAGCGCACGATTTGTGTTGATGTACTCTTCGGTATATCGTTCAACTTCATTACGAAGTGTATCCATTTTGTACATACGATTGTTACGGTTGACTGCATCGCCAACTAGAAATATGCCTTCAATGTACAGATTCTTTTTACCGTCTTCTGTTTTTTCGGTAAGATATCTTACATTTTCAATGTGTTCTTTAATAAGTTTCATTAGATTGATACTCCTGTGTATGGATCAACATTGTAAGTTGCATACTTGGCCAGTTCTAGAACAACCGTACCGCCAGTAACAATTTCAATTACGATGCTTTGAGTGTTATTATTTGCAATTGAATGTCCGTACTCATCAAAGTCCATGCTGCCACCACTATGCAGTGCCAGTAATGGAATGCTATTACGGACAATACGAATGTTGCCGTTTGTTGACCATTTAACATGACGAATGTCTGCCGCAGTAACAGTCTCGATGGTTGCGTTTGCTCTTAAATCATTGAGAGTGACAGTATATGTTCCAGGATCAACTGCTCGAACGATTGACGATCCTCTAAGTGTATTGGTAATTTCAAATGGCATTTTATTTTAGTCCCATTGCTTGACGACGGCGCATTGACATTTTTCTTTTCATCAATGTACGTCTTAGTTTACTTTTTCTTGTTGTCTTCCAAGAACGTTTCAATAAACGTGCTTTACGTAATCTTACTGTTGCAGGTATACGTTTAACCGTGCTACCAGAAATTCTATAACCTTTGATGCCTGATTTGCGTACATTTCTTTGTACGATAATTCTACCTTTTTTGTTGCGACGAATACGGCGGCGTACTTTTGTAATACGACCCATCTTTTGAATGTTTGGATTGCGTTTCTTAGCCGCTTCCTCTAACACTTGTTCGTCAACTTCAATCTCTTCAAACATCGCATCAACGACATATGGCTTTGCTTCTTCCATACGGATAGAAGCAATGTCGTTCAGACGCTCAAAGATTAATTCTTTGGCTTCGTCTAATCTATTCTGTAGAATTAGTTCTACAAAATTCATATAGTTTTCCGAATGTTGTTACAGACTCAGTTAGTTGTTGCCAAAAGATTTCTTTGCTGTCTTCTTCTAACTGACCGTATGTGTTTATAATTTGTTGTTTTGTTTCTTCGTCTAAAGAAATAGTAATGCCATCGTTGAGCGTTATTTCTTCTGCTTCAGCAAGTTCTTTAATGTATTCTTCCGCTTGAACTGGAGCATCAACCATTGGACCATAAGGAATGCTAAATGCTCGTTTTATTTTGTCACTCCAATACAGAGCAATACGTGTGCCGTCTGGATACAATCTTACCGCTTTACGTTTGATTACTAATATAACAGGTGGATCTGGCACCAATGGTGTATCCATACGTGCTTCATTAAGTTCTACTTCTTCACGGACTGCTTGTCTTGCTTTACCATAAATCTGTTTACTTGAAACTAAATCTACCATGCGATTAAAAAGATTACGCATGATCTCACGATCAGCATTGTTGAACTGTGGGCGTTCTTCACCCATCTTGTCTAAGATTTTGTGGATGCGGGCCAACTGTGCTTTGTTTGCTAACCCTGCACGAACAAGCGCATCGAACTTAGAGTAGTCCTGTTTCTCTTCTTCTACGATAGATTTGAATTCGAGTAGTGATTTCATTCTTGCTCTACGGCTTCTTCACTGTCGGTAACTTCTTCGTCACCTTGCTCTTTCCCGCCAAATAAAGTTGTAGCCATTTCTTGCTTACGGCCTTGGAGCGCATCGAACGCTTTTGCGGATAAAACATTTTCTATACCTTCTTTTGCTGCTGCGCTATCACCAGCGGCAATGTTATTGATAATATCTTTTAGTTCCATAATAATTTTCCTTATCTGCGTCTATTATTTATACTGACAACCGATTTACTTACTTCGTCATCTAAACCAGGTGTTAATGACTCTTCTTCTTCGGTATTTTCTACCGTATTGTCTTCTGGTTCTGCTTGAGGTTCAGCACCCTGTGGTGGTCCACCTAATGCGGGACCTTGCATGTCATCGGGCAATGTGTCTTTTTCTTTTTGTATTGCTGCTTGCATTGCTTCAATCTCTTCATCCGTCATCATGAGAATCTTATTCATCACATAATTATTGGAGAAGTAACGACCAACAAATGGATCAACTAGGCTTACCATTTGTAATCTATTCTGTAGCAATTCTGCTTCACGCAGTTCGGTAAAGTTATTGTCTTTACGGAAGTCGTAGTAAACATCTTCTTTGAACTTATCCCATTCTTCACGTGTACAAATGCCCTTCAGTACCAATTGTACTTTGAGTGCTTCATCAAACACTTGTGAGAACTTATTACGCAGACGAACAACAAACTTGGCAAACTTCAGTTCATCACGTGTAACTTCTTGTGAACGACCAAGACCTGCTAAACCACCTTCTTGTGATTCAAGTCTTGAATATGGTACGTTTAAAGATTGTAAAAGTTTCTTTTGGAAATATTTTACATCTTCTAGTTCGCCCAAGTTTTGACCAGCAGGCAGTGTGGTAATTTCTGTACCTTTACCACCTTCACGGCGTGGTAGCCAGAAGTCTTCAAGCATTGACATATGCTTACGTTCATCACGGATCTCACCTGTGTTGGCATCGTAAACTAATTTGTTACGGTACTTGATCATGATGTCACGCAGATATTGCTCTGCTTTACCACGTGGCAAGTTACCAACGTCGATGTAGAAAATACGGCGTTCTGGCGCTCTTGAAATACGGTAAATAACAATCGCATCTTCAATCATACGTAACTGATTGAGTGGCTTGATTGCTTTGTGTAGATACGAAATAACAAATGTATTCTTAGCATCCATCAAACCAGAGTTCACATTAATGATAGCGTCTGGTGCAATACGAATGCCTTGACCTACGTTTGATGTAAATGTCTGTGTCGTGGTACCACGATCATTATAGACATAGTATTCAGCAACCGATACGACGATCATTGCTCCAGTTTTTGGATCACGATCTTTTTTAATCTCACGCACTTTACGAATCTTGCGTGGATCAATGTATCTAAGTTCTTGAATACCTTCTTTAGGATTTTTATCGTTAACTACGATATGATAAAAAACACGACCATCAATATACCAACGTTTGAAAACATCATCAGCCAAATTACTAAAGTTCAACATCTTTAATACATTGTTGAACTCTTCGATAATTTTCTTCTTGATTGTTTCAGGCTGCTTCAGATTGTCAAGAACGATGTCAACAACCTTACCTTGATCATCATGTGTGATGGCTTCATTGACGATTTCATCAATTGCCATTTGACACTCTGGGTGATTTGACATCTCACGATAACGTGTAATAAGTTCTATTTCGTTGCGAACAGAACCTTCAAGATCAACGTATGTACCGTAATACGCATTTTGCGTAACGGTAACAGCACCATCATCTATGGTTGCGGAAGGCAAAGCAAAGGATGCCTGTTCGGGCTTTTCAGCCTTGACGACATCCTTTGAGCCTATTGTAAAGCCAAAAAGTTTAATTGCCATTAAATATCATCCTGTAATAAAAGTAGGGCAAAAGCCCTACTCTTAGACCACACCATCTGCAACTGCTTCCCACCACTGGTAGGTAAGTGTTACAGAAAACTCTTCAATCGTATCATTTGATCCCCAATCAACATCAATTGGTGTGATGTCTGATGGGAACATTCCAACAAATTTGTATTTCTTAATTGAGTTACCTGCTTTTCCAAACTGAGTAACTTCACCATCAGTTGTATAACCTAGTGGTGTACCAGCGACTGGATTACGAACGTTTAGATTGTGGCTGTTGATGCCATTCATCCAACGTTCGAATGCATTGCGTACAATAAAATCTTCGTCGTTGATAATTGTTACTGTCCAATCAGCAAATGTGCGATTACCCACAAACTTTAATTCACGACCAAAGTATTGAACAGGCACAACACCCAGAGTTGCTCCTGGAAGTTGTGCTGTTTTACACATGAACGTCATTTTTGTTTGTGCGTTTCCTGGTGCTGAGAACGCAGGAAACGGCATACTTACCTCAAATAGATTTGGGCGGGCACCGTCACCTGTTAGTTGTGAACGGAACTGATTTACGTTAAATGCCATTTATTATTCTCCTGTTTCTCTTTTATTTAGGCTGCACCCACAACTTCATTGAAACTTACACCTGTGCGTACGGCAACAAAGTTAAGTTGAATAAAGTTGATAGAACGAGCAGGTTTAATGTAAATGTCACCAACAAATTCATTGCGATCAATAATCTCTGCGGTGTTGTTTGTGTCATCACAGACTACACGGAAATCAACAATACCACGACGGCCTTGTACATCACGCAAGAATGGTTCAACTAAAGCAACAAACTGGGCACGTGTAAACTGATCATTAAATTCGAACAGAGAGAAACGAGCCGCACGTGAAATCGCTTTCTCAAGTGTAATAAACAAACGACGAACATTGATGCGATCAAAGGCGCTTGGCTTTGCTAACATCGTTTTATCGCCAAACAAAACTGTGCCTTCACCTGGGAACGAAACAACAGGATTAATTCCTTTTAGATACAAAGAATCACGTTCTGATTTTGTTGGATTCCATGCAAGTTTAATGACATTTTTGATCACACCACGATTCATACCACCAGGTGAGAACCAAGGATCACGTTCGGTATCTGTACGAACACATGTTCCAGCAATGTCACCATTTAGTGGAACCCAACGATAAACATCACTATATTTGTCATACTGATACTTGTAACCGGAATCAATTACAGCATACGAAGATGAAGTCAATGAATCACGGTATGTTGCGATAGCACTTGCTTCACTACCAGCATTGTCTACACAACTTGCTTTGGTTGGCGAAATAAATGCCATACAATCTTTACGAGATTCAGCAATGTTACTAATAACGTATGTAGCAATTGTGCTATTACCTGAACCAGTAACACACAACGAAATGTCAATTGATTCTGGATTTTTAAACAAATCCCATCCAGTAGTAATTTGTGAAGAACCCACTGTGCCATCTGCACCGTTTGACAGTGAATATTCTACATTTGCTGTTGTTGTTTTAAATGATGAAGCATTAGCAGTAGAACCCCACGCAGTACCAGAACTTAGATTTGCTGTTGCTGGATGAGCAACCCACCAAACATATTGTGATTTATTTGAAACTACATTTTTATAATAGTTGCTATTACCCGAATCGTCTTTAGCATCAGATGCTTTTGAAACGAATGCATATTTTTCTAGAACTGTACCTGCTGTGCCTGACCACAAACCATCTTCGTCAACAACAACGATATGAACTTCGTCATTTGCACCACCACGACTTGCAACGTATGATGATGTTCCAGTGTTTGCATTAAATTGTGAACGGTATGGCCATGTTGCAAATGTTCCTAAATCAGCTATTGAAACTTTTAGTGAGTTGCCTAATGCTCCAGGAAATTTTGCTGCCCAACCACCATATGCACCATCAGCATAACCGTTATGATTGTCATCCCAATCTTCTTCGTTTTTAATAACCAAAGCACCACCATTTGCGGTGGCATTATTAGCACCACTTGGCAGGGCACGAACAACTTTTAAATTGTTGCCGTATGCCAAAAAGTTTGCTGCGGAGAACCAATATTCATAATTATTGCCGTCTGGCTTACCGAAGGTGTTCACCAAACGAACCTCATCGGAAATAGATGTTACTACACTACATGGTCCCCAATTAAAAGGTCCTACAAATGCGCCAGTAGAAGTGGCAACCGAAGGAATAACTGTAGTCAGATCGATCTCTGATACATTTACTCCAGGTGATAGTTGTAATGCCATTGGATTTCTCCTTTATTGTTGGGTCAATATTCTTTTTATTGTCTATTTAGTTTTTTACAAACTTGATGATAAATAGCCAGCTGGTGGCTCCCACATGTCCCCATCTTCCACTTCCATTTCTCTACGAAGTCCGTCTTCAATAAAGCCAAAAGGCAGCATACTTTCTTCTCCTAACATGTTCTGCTCTTCTAGCATGATCTTGCGGATGTCGATTCTTGTCTCATCTTTGAAGAATGTCTGTGCCGTCAGCCAGGCATAAAGCACTAGCCCCATTACAATATCGTCGTTATTGCCTTCTTCGGCAGCATACGTGTCTCTTGTCCGAACAAAGGTGTTCAGTTCTGCGATGGTATCGAAGTCGTTGATAATGAGTTTGTCGTTCTCAATCAGCGTTTTCAAGTTAGCACAGCCAATTTTCTTGACTGATTTGGTTGTCTTTACACCAAAAGCCACTGAGCGTTTAAAGCCAGCAGAAATGCTCTGACCTTTGATATGATGATGCTCTAGCTTATAGATGTTTTCATATTCCAGATCATAATGTAGAATATCTACGACTTGCTGACCAACATTGTTGGTTTCAATCAGTACATAAGCCTGGTTGTAACGATTGGCTAAAGCATACACCACTGTTGGAAAGAACAATAGCGGCAGCTTATTATTCCGATATCGTGCGACTTGTTTATAAGGAGCTTCTGTAGCATCCAAAACATTGATCGTATGATAATCTAGACCTACGCCCTCAGCACAGTCTACTGTGGCAATGTAAATGCGTCCTGGGCGTGGATCTTCATATACAAATAGATTGCCGTCATCTTCAATACGGGTTGGGTCATAGAACGCCAATGAACGGAGTTTGGAACCAGAAATCAGTGTCGCTGAAGAACCAATAAACTCTGTCTCAAATTCTTGTCGGAATTGTTCTTCAGAAGTGTTTCGTATCGTTTCTTCTTTCCACTTCTCATCACGACCTGGCACCATTGACCAGTGAATCTCAAGTGTTTTGTATGTTGAACGATTTTCAATCGCATCTGTCCACATCTTATAAAACAGATTCAGACCGTTCGGAGTAGAAACAATAATTACTTTTGAACTTTTACCAGATGAGATAACAGGATAAGTAGAAGTAAAAAAGTCTACTGCCATGTTGTGTGGCACAAAAGCAAATTCGTCAAGAAAGATTAGATTATATGAACCACCACGAACACCCGCTGCTGATGTAGCGTAAGCATAAATCTTTGAACCATTTTCTAATTCAATCGAACGTTTGTTCCAGTTGATAATACCTTGTTGAAGCCATGAAGGTAAATACTCATAGGCTTTTTGTATCTTAGCAAGAATGTCTTGAGCAAGTTGGAGTTTGTTGGCAAGAATACCAATTACGAATTCTTCGTTGAACAATGCTGACCAAAGCATATACCCGACAGTTGTAGTTGTCTTACCAACCTGTCGTGGCATCTTTGCGATACAAAAACGATTGTCATGAAATGTACGAACCATGTCTTCTTGAAATGGCCACATCTCAAAAGGCACAAGACCTTTATCTACGTTGACAATTTTGACATAGTTACGAATAAAGTACACCGGATCTTCGGTGCATTTTACAATCTCTTTTAATTGCTCTTCAGTGTAGGATATTTCAACACCGACTCGTTTGAGCCGTGCATTACCAAGGTACCCGTCATCCATAATTTATCGTGTAAAACTCTTCAGCATCCAACCATGTTTTTGATGAGCGTCTAGAATATCTTGTAAGAAGTTACCTACAGCAGGTTCGTCAGCAGCGTCAGCAACAGCAATACCTGTACGAAGTTCCATGATAAATTTATCATTGTCAGCGGCAAGTTCAGACATCATTACGACTGGTGCAGGTATCGCTACGTTAAAAGTAATCTTGGACAATTCACTCATTCTTCCAAGAGTTGTTGGAGCATAAGAATTTAACGCACGAATGTGTTCTGCGATTAGATCAGTTTGATCAAACACTGCCTCATAGAATGTACCAAGAAAACCATGATACTCAGCAAAGTTTGGACCTTCTACATTCCAATGATAGGTATGTGCTTTAAAGTACAAAGCAAAGTTCGTACCAAGAATAACCTTCATTTGTTCGATTAGTTGTTCCATAATTTTATTTATTTCCTTTGATCATTTTAAGTAATTCGGTAGTGGAGCCAACGAAGATTGCTTTATCGACGTTGACTCCTTTACTAGACTCCGACTGAGGTGCAAGCTCTTTTTTTCTTTTTTGTAACTCTAGTAAATCTTTATTCATCTCAGCCAGATTTTTCATCATTGTGGCTAAGACTTCATATGCTCTTGGTGACTCTGATTGATTCGCAACTGAAGCTAATTCAGTCAATGCTCGGTTACCATTATCAATCAATGAACGCATATTTGTACGAGCAAATTCAGCATCGGCATCAATTTGATTAGCACTATCATCTATTACAACAGGCATTGTTTCGATTCGGCCTTCTTCAATAGGCTCAACATCAAAGATTTCAGATAAATTTTTATTCAGTTTTTTCATGATAATGTATCAGGCCATTCTTTAATCGTTTCAATAAATCCAAAGTCTGCTGGCGGTGCGGCTGTTGTTGGATTAGGCTCAACAATTACCGCAGCAGCATTGATTGAAGTTGTATCTAGCGTAGACACATTATATCTTGCTCCAGAATAATCACCTGTAAGTGTATAGCCAGTTTGTATATACTTATTACCACCAGTAATGACTAATGTGCCAAGTGAAGTGTTGCTGAAGTATTCTACAGTACCAAAGAATCCATTGGCACTATCACGGAGTGTTTCTCCAGTTGTAAACACATTGTTACCATTCGCATAGTCAACATAGACTTTTTGAATTTCTTTTGAGGTAAGATCAATGTTGATATTGGTATTAGCAGCATTAATAATTTTACCTGTTTTGACTGGTGGCCAGATGAAACTCTTGGCTGTAAACGTTAAATCCCAAACAATAATTCGTGTTGTACCATCACCCATGCCACCTTCATAATCAACTGTCGATGCTACTGAATTAAGTATGATAGGCACTGTGTACTTCTGATTCATTTGAGGAATAAAATCTACTACAACACTAAAATCTGGTGTGAAGAATGGTAGTATTTGTTCCAGTATTTGTGTGCCATCTTCTGTGTTGCGAACATAAATTGATAAACTAAATTCAAAGTTATATGGCACAGGTAAATATTGTGTAGCAACTCCGGTGTTTGTAGCAGCAGCAAAATTCTGTAGTGTGGAAATCTGTTTACGACTTGAATCATACTCAAGGTTGTCAAGATTAAATGACATTCTTGGTATTACAGAGTTTATCGATTTGATCAAATTTGGATCAGAAGTAATCTGTGTCAGATATCTTTCTTTAGGACCATATGACAATGGTACTTTAAGTTTTTCTTTTGGGCTACCAGATTGTGTATAACGAACAATTTCAAGATCATTGAACATTGTACCAAACACAACCACCATTTTACGAATGGTGCGATGATAAAATTGAGAATTACCTAACATCAAGGTTCTCCAAACGGATTCACTTCCGTAAAGTCAATGATACCATCACCCGCTGCTTCAATACGAGCATTGTCAATGATGTCTTCAAATGCTGTGTTTTGAACTGGAGCATCAGAAGCAAGTGTGACTGTCCATTGTGAAGAACTTGTATTACCTTTCACATTAGCCGATGCGACAAAATCACCCTGCATTCTATACACATCAATGTATGAATTTGGTTGAAAATCGTAAACTAGTGCTTGTGCTGTAGCAGAAGAGAGATTTGAACCTTGATATACAATTTCATCGTTAAGAAATTTACCTGAACCAGAGCCTAATGAAATACGAAGTTTTGGATAGTAATTACGAATATTGCCATCGATTTCTGAAATGCCTGTTTCAATAACTTCATTTGAAAAGTAAAACTGTTTCATTTTCAAAGCATACACATACACATTACCACCTCGACCACGACCTAATGTATAAAACATGGCTTGATCGTTTTCTGATTCTACACTGGTAATCTCAAAGAAACTTGTAGTCATTGGTATGTAAATCAAGTCACCTTCAAGAGGTCTTGTTAAACCATTAACCGCATACCTAAATCTCAGTCGTGAGACAAGCAATGTTGCTTCATCACGAATCTCTAAACCAAACTTAGATATGAAATCTTGTTCACCATCAAAGCCGTTTACATTTTCTAGATACATTTCAATTGGATGTGCAGTGCGATATTCTTTCAAAACATCTTCACCAAACAGATAGTCTACTTGATCACGTGTTGTGCGTGGTAAATAATAAACATCCAAGCCATAAATCTTGAGTGCTTCAATGACAAGATTTTCGACCAATAACTGTTCTGGAGTGATGACATTGCCACCACCCAGCTTTGACGGAAAATTATTAAAATAAAAGTTAGTTGACATTAGCCAGTAAAGATTTCCGAAGGTAGTGAACCCATTTGATAAATCTGTTCTTCCATCTCTTTGATTTCTTCTGATGCTTCATCATAAATTTTCTGACCATTCAGCGTAACACCACCCGGCATTTGAATACCTTCAAACTTTTTAAGGTTGTTACCCCACTGCTGTTTGATTTTTGCTGTAGCCAATTGTTTCAGAAAACGATCATTCCACACATCAGTCGTGCCTTCAATTTGAATGGCTGAATTACTATGCGTTAATGTTGGTGGTCCAACTAATGTCAAACTTGTGGGCGACTCAATGTTACCAACTTGTTTTGATTCTGTGCCAATAGTAATGAAATCAAATGGTACAATTTCTTGGTCAAATTTTGTACCGTAACCCACGATTGTATTTGATGATGGATCACCCGTTACTGTACCCGTCAACACAATTGTTTCTGGTCGAATTGTGCGATAGCACTCAACGACAACCCATTCACCTGGTTGAACATCTCTTGACCAATCAATGTCAAGAAACACTTTGTTCTGATGACGATTAAAACGGAATTGTGGTGTACCAGAGAACAATAGATTCAATGTACGAAGGTGCTGCATGGTAATTTCGTATGACACATACGATACCGACGTAAAGTCATAAAGATCATGTAGACGCAACTGATAACGCAAATCAAACATATTGATCGATGCGTTAGACTGATCAAATGGAAAAATACCCGTAACAAATTGTACGGCATCAGGACAATAAATCCATTGACGATCAATATCCGCTTGTGTGATCTGATGTTTCATGTACAGTTTTTCTGTACCGTCATAATGATAATCACGCCAAAAATTAAGCGCATCATCAATTCGATCATCTACCTGATCATCGTCAACGTTGATTTCAATAACCGGAAATCCTAGTCTACGCAGGCAGTAATCTTTGAATTGTTGTCTTGTGTTTATAGTTGCCATAAGTTATGGATTCTGATTTGTTGCTCTTTGGAAATTAGAGTTTGCTGCCAATATTGTATATGTATTCGCTGCTGTTTTTATAACATTGAACGAATATATGTCAATAGATTCTTGTTGTGTTGCCGCAAAAGAAGGTGCAGAATTACCCAAGTAAAACGGTGCCTGTAATACACCATCGACGTAAACATTAGCACGAAATCTTGTTGCACCTTGTTTCAACAAAATTGCTGTAGTAACTGATTGACCTATTCCTAGTTGTGAATCAAGGGTGTTCTGTGTATTTGCTCTCAGATTAAAAGTTACATTTGCAGTGGTATTTGATGAAAAGAAATATACTGTATTATTCTGCAAATCAATGTTTACATTACCACCTACTGCTGTTGTAAAAACATTGGCAGTCTCAAATACTTGCGTAAGTGATATTTGTAAATTTGAAGTAAGTGTGTTACTTGCAATTTGACCTGCTACGATGTTGTTAGCACGAATACTGTTTGGTGCTAAGTCATCACCAGTAATTGTTTGTGCGGCAAGAAGATTGCCTGTGATTGTGCCAGCAACAATGTTATTACCACGAATGGCATTATCAACAATATTATTACCAGAAATTGAGCCGTCTGCGATTAAATTGCCTGTGATTGTGCCAGCAACAATGTTATTACCACGAATGGCATTATCAACAATATTATTACCAGAAACAGAACCATCAGCAATAAGGTTTCCCGTAATGGCACTTGCAACAATATTATTTCCACGAACGGCGTTTGATGCAATCTTGTTTCCAAGAATTGCACCATCTGCTATACGACCCGACTCTACTTTTTGTTCAGACATTTACATACCCCCAAACAAAAAGACATCATCAAAAATGTCTGGAGGTGATACTATGTTATTTCCAGATACAGCATTATTCGCAATCAAATTTCCCGTAATTGTGCCAGCAACAATATTGTTACCAGCAATAGCCTCAACAGCAATCAAATTTCCCGTAATTGTGCCAGCAACAATATTGTTACCAGCAATAGCCCCAACAGCAATCAAGTTGCCAGTAATCTGACCCTCTACAATATTATTACCAGCAATGGCGCCAGAGGCAACCAAATTACCAGTAATACTTGTTGTACTAATAAGAGGTGTGCGAACTTTTTGAATCATTTATTTAACCAAAACCGTATGATGTTCTTGAGCCCAAAATTGAATATGTGTTGGCTCCTGTTTTTATTGTCGTAAAAGTGTACACATCCAACTGTTGACTTGTAAGTGATGTAGAGTAAGTAGGCCTACTATTGCCACTCCATCTGGTACTATTTGCTTGATACACACCATCAATAGAAAGATTAGCCAAATACTGTATGCCACCACCCTGCGTCATTATAAAAGCTGTCGTAAGTGACTGTCCATTCCCCATCAAACTATCAAGAGGAACTTGAGGACTTACTCGCAAATCAAATGTAACATTTCCAGCTGTATTGCCAGTCAAATAATACACTGAACTATCACCAACAAAAATACTTACGTTACCATTCGCTGAACCTGGTATTAGATATGTGTTTTCCAGTAGACGATTAATTGGTAAAAGTTTTGTAGAAGGCAACGAAGACTCAGCAATTGCCACACCATTGACCGTATTTCTTCCAAGATTTAAATTAACACCAATAGTAATGGTGTTGGAAGCAGGATTAAATGATATGCTACGATTTACGTATTCAACATCCGCTCTTCCAGACAGACCTGGCTGCAAGCCGAAATAAAATTCTTTGTTTTCATTTACGGCTTGCAGTATTGGTAATGTAGTTACTGATAACATTTATGCCTGTGCTTCTGTCCACGACAATCTAGAGAAGATAGATGCTGCCCCCGTACCAACGTTTCGGGCACAAATTGTAATGATATCAGGTCCATCGGGAAAGAAACCACGATTTGGATCAAGTGTTCCTCCACCCAAAATACTATTACCCAAGTCACGAACTAAGTTAAGTTCGACTGAAGTTGTTGTCAAGTTCGTTGTACCACCAGATGAGTTAGTGAAGAAGCCGTAGATAACTTCACCACCATCAATTCTTGTGTCTGCGCTATGATTAATATATTGAACCAAACTTGAACCACCGACTGAAGCCCACTGTGGTGTAGCATTTGCAGTTGATGCATTCAAAAGAATTTCCATCAAGAACTGACCACCAGAGAGGAGGTCTAATTGACGTAGAATCATTTGCATACGATTAACTACTTCACGATCACCAAGTCTTGAACCAGGAACACCATTACTAACCGATGGTGAAATACGGAAACTTTGTATTGCCATACGCTGACCAGGAGGTATGCTTCTTGCAACTGGCATACCTTGAGTAAACACGAAAGACTTATCATCATCGTAACGACCATCCATAATTACAGAAGTACCCCAATGACTCAATCTAGGTGAATAACCTGGCGCATGAAGTTCAACAGAAGTTGGCGAAGTTGATGAGAACGTAAACGTTTGTGCTGTATTACCCATTGGAATAAATGTCACAAGACCTGTGCCACCAATTTGTGGTGCTTGTGAAAGTTGAATCGATACACCAGGAGTAACTGAAGTAATAATTGCTGTACCAGGAATGTTAGCATTACTTACATACATGCCAGGTTGAATGCCAGTCGTTGCTTGACCTGCTACCAAATTCAATACTGTGCTTGTCGTAGACATCACACAGTTGATGGTGGCACCAGTTTGGCCACGTGTAAGATTATTAAATGTCCAACCCGATGGTGAATTATTTGAAATGCCATTATAGTTAATGAATTCGCTCAGACCACCAGGTCCACCGTATACCCACAATGTACCTGCTGTTGGGAAAACTGAAGCATTTGCTACGTTCATTGTATTGTCACCGGAGTTCATCGTTGCTTGAAGTCTGGTTCTACGTGAGAACGTATTTGTTTCATAACGTGCGGGCAAGTTACCTGAACGCATATATGCTTCATAGTTGACGTTATTATTAACTACTTTATGGCAGTAGATAATGTTACCATCTGTAGCACGGAATCCCCAACGAACAAAACCAGCACCATACCATGAATAATCTAGATACAACATTTGCATTCTGCTTAAATCAATATTATATCCTGATGGTCCTGTTCCATTACAGCGATCTATATTCCACTCTGATTGCGTATATTTAAAATCAATAGTTTTGTTTGCAACTGCTTGGAAAAGTGGAGTTTCACCACGATACGCAGGAGAAACATGTAATCTTGTGTCAGATTGAATTTCAATGACACGATATGACATACCTTTGATAACGATATAGTCACCAACTTCAAGTTCAGAAGAGAACTTGGTTGTTACACCGTTGACATTCACACCATCAATCTGTGTATTTGAAGTGTTTGCACTGATGTAACCAGAAATTTGACGAGTTGATGAACGTCTAACAGCCGATAATGTTGTACCGTCATATTCAAAAAACAATCCGTTTTGATCATCAAACATACCAACACGGTTAATAGCACCAAACCAACTATTGACGGTTATACGATATAAGCCTGTCGCTGTAGAAGATGATGGTGTGCTATTTGCAACATAACGGAATGTATACGGATCCAGTGTTTCAAAAACATTAAATGTTCCGTTGTATGCCACCTCATTACAATTGGTGACATTAATTGATACGTTTGCATCTAAGAAGTGAGGCTCTTTTGTTTTGACTGTTACAACCACACCTGAACTGATAATACTATCAACACGCATCGCCGGCTTCATCAACGTACCAGTTGACATCTGAATACCTTTACCAGACTGGTAACGGAAATAACGGCGTGTCTGACGAATCAATTGATTATTATGACCTTCTGCTGCTGTACCAAATTCAACACCACCATCATATGCACGATGTACGATTGTTGAACGACCGGCAGAGAACAAGTTTGCCAGTGAAGAAGTGATACCACCAGAACTTACTGGTGCTACGTTAGCATCAATACGGAAAGTAGTATTAGAGTAGACGCCAGTAATTGTGTAAGTACCGTTTGGTGTACCAGATGTTGCAGCAAATGCACCCTGAATAATAACTTCATTGCCTAATGACAAACCATGTGGCTGAGTTGTTGTAATTTGACCGTTTGCAAATGTGCTGATGAAGTTAATGTTTGCAATACCAATATTAGCACGTGAGTACACTGAACCGTTTGCAACAGCACTTACACCAGGAATGTTAATATTAACGTTTGCTATGCCTGCTGCTGTGTTAATGTAACGTTGTTTTGTTGTGTAACGAATTGCATGGCCTGGTGTTACTGAATCGACCATGAATGTTCCATCAGCAGGTCCCCATGCCGTATCTGTTACAAAAACTGGAGTGTTTACAGCAACAGTGTTTGCGGTGTAAACTGTAACCACGCTGGAATTGGAGTTGACTGCAATGGCTGTTACAGTTAGTGGTCCACCAGTAGAAAAAATGGTGTTTGCACTTGTGTTTTGGTATGCATATGGTCGATTATTGACAAGAGATAAAGATTCCCATTTCGTTGATTGAGTGGAATATTCAAAGTCAGTATCAATCAATGCTTGTGGTTGACTTGTTCTGAATTTATTTACTGGGTCAGTATACAGTTCTGACGGAGTAAACTTCTCTTCATACTCATCAATGACAACTTGCAGATCGTCGGTCGCCGACATTGCAGTTGTATTGTACTGAAGAACGATACTTGTCGTTGCTGCTCCAGTAGTGTTGTTTGTCGATGTTGAATATGAGGTAATTTTCAGATTTGGATCTGAAAAATTGTAGATTACCTGATTCGTGTTCAGATTCGTAATGAGAACGAATCTCTCTCTTTGAATGATTTGATTAAATACAATCGTTCTGCTTGACGGTGTGAACGAGAAGTATGTATCAGATAATACTTTTCTAGCCATTTCGACTCCAAATAATTGGGTAATTGATTATTTTTTAAAATCTCTACTATTTAGTCTTTTATTCGCCAATCATAATATCGATTGGTCGGTAAGGATAAGTTCTCTGAACGGTATTTGCGATGCCAGGAACGACTCTTATTTGAATTGTTGACCCGTTCGGTACGGGTTCGGAGAAACGAATTGTACCATCACTGTCTAACATATAACCACCATCGGGGGCATATATGTTAGTTATCCAAGTGTTTGAACCATAGGTGTTCGCATAAGGTTTCTGTATTGTACCATTTACAATTATCATCAAACTTGACGGATCTCTGACAGATACATTTGTTGTGTTATATCTTAATGGAAAATTTAATGTATTTCCATCTGCCAGATATGATATATCATCTAAGTCGTAATTAGGTAAAGTATCCGCTGAGATATTTTCTACAGTGATGGCAGCATTGGCAATTTTGGTGTTTGTAACGGCATAATCTGCTATCTTGACAGTTGTTACTGCACTGTTTGCTATTCTAGCGGAACCTATTGTTTGTAACATTTGTTATCCTCCAAATACAAGAGCCATAGCAATTGCCTTCCCAGTAGATGCGGCAGTATTTGCTTGAATAAATGCTGCGTTTGCTTGTATGAAAGCGGCATTAGCTGTAATAAACGAAGCGTTGACTGTATTTGAAACTGTATTCAATGTAGCATTAGCACTTGCCTGAACATTTGCAATTGCAATATTTGCTGTATTAGAAATGTTATTCGCTACATTACTTGAATTGTATATCAGATTGTATAACTGAGTGTCAAGTTTGGCTAAACTAATCGAACCATCTGGTGTGATGAAAGCATTTGCTGTCGTGTACATTGTAATGACACGAACTAATTCACCA
>Ga0315909_10000212_pt1 | contig 77454 bp, 94 predicted proteins | sample LakEriMetagenome_11_FD_203527 | JGI IMG/M metagenome (GOLD analysis project Ga0315909, IMG submission 203527) | Freshwater fungal communities from buoy surface, Lake Erie, Ohio, United States - Buoy 2 MA125 | ecosystem: Environmental > Aquatic > Freshwater > Lake | place: USA: Lake Erie, Ohio...
CTTGATCCCAGCGACCATGAGGTATCATGGCATGCATCTGATCCACGATATCAGGCACATCATGCTGATGATTGAACTTCTTGAACTCTGGGTAGATCGACGCATAAGTGTCACAACCTGATGTCACCAGAGGCAGATCTTCGAACTTGGTAAATTTTCCAGGATCAGCATCGATCTGTTGTATTATCTCCACTACTTCGGGATTGTGTCCTTCGAAGTCATCGGTCCTGCCAAACTTTTTACAACGGAAGTTGCAACCGTAAGTGCGGAAGAACACCGATGGTACACCGGCCCAGCGTCCTTCACCCTGTAAACTGTAGAATATTTCTGTGTATGTGATTTTTTCCATGTGGATATTTAGGTCGTTGAGAATATTTCTTCTTGTAAATAACGTTTCAATTCTTTGTCTGTTGGTTCAACTGAATAGTTCTGTTTGAAAAAGATTTCATAGCTGTCTGATCCATACTTGCCGATACCGTACAACATTGTAGCATCTTCACCATCCCAAGTCAAGAAATCCACTGTCATCTTTAGGAGGCGTTTGGTACGCACATTGACCATGCCCAAAGAGCGGATCACTGTTTGCACCTCTTCGGGATTGGCCTGCATGAATTTTGAAGGCCGAGACCAGCGTGATAAGAATTCGGGCAACACTGTTTTCACCGGCTTTCGCCCGGTTTGGTTTAGCATGATCACGGCCACCATGTGTTGCCAGGCACGGATCCTCTCTTGCCTGGCTGGCAACTGTTGCTGGACCATAAGGTCATCGCGCAAGGGCTGTGTCATTGCGGCCTCGCGAAAGGAGCCAAACGCGGTGGTTGCCATCCCTCGGGTTTGAGAACCTTGCCATCTTCTCTCTTTTTGACCAGGCCCGTGTCCGGATCTATCTTGTCAAAGTTTGAGCGCATGACTTCTTTCCATGCACCTTCGGGATCCACGCCCAGGCTGTGGAGTGCGCCAGCAGTGACAACCATGATATCGATCAAAGCATCGAGATCATCTATCACGTTGTCACTGTCGCAGAGTTCATCAAACTCTTCCTTGATGAGATTGCAGTACAGTTGATATTGATCTCGATTGAAAGCATCAGTGGTCTGCCCACAGGCCTGCATGAATCTGCGCTGATCATTGAAGATGTCGCTCATAATAGCCTACTTGATCCTGCGTTGTAGGTAATTTAGTAGCACACCATAGGCTGGTAAAATCACCAGGAGGCTGACGATGATCTTGCTGATAGAATTGTTGGTAGCCACAACGTGCCAATTGGCAGCCATGAACTCGTTGGCTCCTCGGTAAAACGCAGTGAAGAAGAACACATAGGTGTCGATAAAGGTACTGACTACTGCACTCAGCGTAGGAGCGATCCACCAGGTCTGATAGCGTTCACGGAAATACTGAAACACATACACATCCAGGAGATTGCTGATGAGATATGCACAGCCCGAGCCAAGGCCAATGCGGAATGCAGTAGACCAAGGAGCACCAGTCAACCCTACTACCAAGACAGATGCGACGATGGCTGGAACAAAGGCCAGCGAGATCACCGCCCGTCCAGTTTCTTTGCCCAGCAATCTTACGGTTAGGTCAGTGAGCACTACTACCAAGGGAAAAGTAAAAGCTGCCGCTGCCAAAGGGGCACCAAACACAGAAAATTTGAACTGTACGATATAGTTTGATATGGCTATAATGATCACGTGCGCGACCATGAGTTTCGCGGCCAGGGCCGAGTCTACGTTTTTTAAGATCCTATCCAACATTGTTATCTCCTTTTTTAGATATGTTGTTCGTCGGGATTCCATTTGCGCCACCACTCTTCCCAAGGGAAAACTATCCACTGCGGTGTCTCAAATTTGTTTACCTGCTCTGCAGAATACGTGACTTCTATTTCATTGTGGCTGCTTTGATTGTCGTACAGCACTGCTACACGCACATTGCCTCCCCAGATCTGGGCCCAGGCAGTGTCATTAGGCAGATTAGATTCCTGCCAATCCTGGCGTATCCAGTTAAGGGTGGCTCCGGAATCGTTGATGTCATCCACGATCAATATTTTTTTGCCAACAAATGCATCTTCGGCCATCCAAGCATTGGTTTCGCATTGCTCATCGTCTCTCAGGCTGACTTTCAGCGCATGCATAGGCACTTCGAGATACTGGCTGATGAGATTTGCCGGAATCAATCCGCCACGGGTGATGCCAACCACATAATCGGGATGGAACTCGTCCAGGTACATCTGGCGTATGATTTCTTGGGTCTGTCGTTCGACATCCGACCAGTTTACATAGACTTTTTTCATCTCTTGCTCACGTCCACCATGCTGGAGATCCAACGATAGGTTTCAGTGAGTCCGTGTTCAAGGTTATCTGCGGGGGCCCAACCTATGGTTTCACGTATGAGTTGGTTGTGGCTGTTACGACCCATGACTCCCATAGGGCCGGGTATATTGGTTATGCGTACAGTCTTACCAGCCAGTTCAGCAATCAACAGGGCCAAATCATTGATAGATATCATGCGCTCAGATCCAAGATTCAGTGCTGATTCACAGTCCGATGCCTGTATTCGGTGTATGCCTTCTATGCATTCGTCGATGAACAAGAATGATCTCGTCTGTGTACCCGGCCCCCAGACTTCGACGTGTCCATCACTTTCTGCTACCTTGCGGCACAATGCGGCCGGAGCTTTTTCTTTGCCATTGTTCCATGCGCCCAAGGGGCCAAACACATTGTGCAGACGAGCGATGCGCACACGCAGACCATGGTTGCGGCCAAAGGCCATCCACATGCGTTCTGAGAACAGTTTTTCCCAACCATATTCGCTGTCAGGGTTGGCTGGATAGGCTGACTCTTCACTCAGCAAAGGATTGTCAGGATCCTCTTGATTGTGGCTGGGATACATGCAGGCCGATGATGTGTAAAACACATTTTTTACTCCATGCTTGACCATGGCTTCTGCGATGTTGAGATTGATTAGGCTGGAGTTGTGCATGATGTCGGCATCGTTTTCACCGGTAAAGATATAACCGGCACCGCCCATGTCTGCAGCCAACTGATACACAGTGCCAATGTCATGCTCATCAAAAATTCTGCGAACATTGGCTTGCTCTCGCAGATCCAACTGTAAAAACACATCAGCATCAGATTTGCCGTATTCGTGCATTTTGATGTCTACTCCAATGACATGATGTCCTTGTTTCTTTAGACTTGAGACCAGATGTCCGCCGATGAATCCACCGGCTCCGCAGACCAACATTGATTTCATTGTGATTTCTCCATTGCTTGTATTATACGCTCTATGCCCTGATCCAGCGACGTTTTTGGTTGCCAATATTGCCGGATCCAGAGATCTGGTTCGTTGCGGCGATCCTGCTGTACTGTGTCTTTGGCCAAGGCCGGTTGGATCTTGGTACCTGGATAGTGCCCGGCGATTATCTCGGCCACTTGTTGCATGCTGTGCCATTCAAAACTGGTGATATGATATTCTTTTTCACGAGGCAGATCAGAGTAAATCTGCGACAAGGTATATAGGGCTTCACTGCAGTCATCGGCGTACAGCATCTGGCGAAGTTCCGTACCATCAGTGCGCATATCGATCAATCTGGTATGGCGTGCTTTGTTGATGAAATCTGTGACCACATGTGTCTTGGCCGGATCGTGTTCTATACCATAGACATTCCAGAATTTCACAGTAACTCCTCCCAGGCTTTGGGTGAGTTTTTCAGCCAGACTTTTGGTCAGACCATAGGAGCTATAGCTCATATTAGCCATCTGGCTGGATGCAAACACAAAAGGCTTTTTGGCTTCATAAAGACAATCAAACACGTTGTGCATGATAGCCACATTGTTCATGATGAATTCATAGGTATCTTGATAGCGTGCTAGATATGCGCTGCCACCAACATCCCAGGCCAAGAAATACACAAAGTCGGCATGGTACAAGGCCTGGCGGAACGAAGAGTTATACAGTCTACGTAGGTCATATTTTAAACCGTCGGCGATGTCAAATTCTTGTATGCTATGACCTTGATCGCGAAGGTAGGCACAAAGACTGAGTCCGATCTGTCCGGCTGATCCCAGTACAAGATATTTCATTTGATGACCTTGTTCGATTTACGGCGCAACAATGTTAGGCCATGATTCACTGGCACTGTGGACCACTCCCATAGTTCTGGATCTAACTCAGCCACAGCCCGATATGGGCCACCACCGGCCCATTGGGCATCCGTGGTTGTGGGATCGGATCGATAGTCAGGTTGGGCATTGGAGTACATTAGATCATGCAACAAGATGATAGAAGAAGGTGTGATCATGTCCTGGATGATTGACAGTTCTCGAGACACATGTTCGTAGGCGTGCCAATCATCTACATACACCAGGTCATATTGGCCACCATCACTGCGACGCTGTTCTAACCAGGCGATAGCATCGCTTTGATAGAATTTCCAATACACACGTAGATCCTCTGGACACTCAAAGGTAGTAGGATCGAGATCCACACTGTGTACAACGCCCCCGGTCTCTTTAGCCGCGCACAAGAATGGCAATGTGGTATTGCCAGTCCTTACGCCCAATTCTAAGATACGTTTTGCATGTATCTGCATGGCCATGGCGAAGCAAGTGAGCAAATGCCGATCGCTGTCGGCTCCTCCATATTTCACTCGGTTCAAAAGAAATTGATAATATTCTAATCTCATTGGGGGTCCTTAATGATTTCTTCAAGGTCTTGGCCTTGCAATCCCCAGGCCGTGGTGCCACTGCGGCGACTTAGCTCAAGAATCTCTCTATGATCATAGGCCATGTCTTGTGCGCTACGTTGGTGATGTTGATGAAAAATACAGCATGGTGCCTGTACCACATGTTGTTTGACACCAGCCCAATGGAATCGGTACAGGCTGATGCTGTCTACATGCCAGCGTCGATCCAGGCTTTCGTATAACCCACGCACGGTCCAAAATGTTTCTCGGCTGGCCAAAATAAAGTCGCCAGCACCGTTGGTGTGCATGATGTTGAGATCAACCTGTCCACGTGGCAACGACGATACATCACCTGCATGATTTACAGGGAGGCTTACGCTGGCGTTTTGCTCCATGCTGTGTACCACGAAACTATGTTTTACTGCGTAATTTTCTATCTCTGCATCGTTGATTGCACTGATACCATCAGGTACGAAGTCATATCTATCGGTACGATACACTGTGTCGGTACGCAAAGGTCTGGTAGACAACCAATCGATCATGGCCTGGCTGAACACGATGTCGGGATTGGTAGCCAACACAAAATCACCACGGGCTCGTCTAATACCCACATTCTTGCCGGCAAACTCTAGCACAGGCATGGTGGCGCCTATGGTCTCGTGTGTGTCACTGTCTACAGTGATGTATCGCACTGATATGTTGCGTGTGGCCGGTAATGCTTGACTCAGTGGCTCACGATCAGGCAAGGGATTCCATTCTACTATGACAAGTTCCATAAGATCAGGACATGCCCGTACTTGCCAATCCAAGTGACGCAGGAATACCCTGAGTCTGCCTAAAAAGTCTTGTCCATAATCATCGTTGCGTCCTGTGATGACTACGGAGATGTAGGGAGTATTAGATGTCAATTTAACGTTATCTCAAAAAATTCTACGCCTTGGGCTATTAGATCTGATTTGCGTTCAAACTGTATGCGTTGACCAAATTTTTGATCAAGATCTTCGACTAATTCTGTAGGTATGAGATTGTTTTGTTGTACAAACACCGTGTGACCCTTTTGTAGAAGTTTGACACAGACCTGGAACTGCTGGCTCTCTTCCAATATGTCTGTCTCAGGCTTGTACATGATAGAAGGCATGTAGAATGGTAGAGACTTTGTGTTTTGTTTTTCTAACCAATCTACAAGGAAATTGGAATGAAATAGATTAAATTCATCCACGATGTGACCCAATGGAAAGTCTAATCCCACACGTTGAGAATAGTGAGCAAAGGCACGATTGTCTCTGGGCAGGCACGGCCCTCCGTAGCCAAATCCGAATCTCATATATTTAGACCCAATGCGAGAATCGCTACCTACGGCTGCGAGAGCAAGGTCCACATCTTCATCGAGACCGGAGCGGATTAGCACTTCTCCCAGCATGTTGGCATAGGAGATCTTGGTGGTGAGGAAACAGTTGGTGGCAATCTTGACCAGTTCCGCGGCTGTGATGCTCATGGCATGCACGTTGGGCCGGACGGTCTGTATATCATCGTACAGCAACTGATAAGCAGAGATCACTGAAGGATTCTCACCACCGATCAGAACCATGTCGGCATTTTGTAGATCTCGGATAATGGATCCCTGGGCGATAAATTCAGGATTATACAGCACACTGATACCTTGAAATCTAAGACGATCCTGCACACGCTGGCAATCACCAGGATTGGTCGTGCAACCTATCACAAGGATCTTGCCAGAGATATCAAATTCACACTCGGCGATGTCTTGTACCACGCGATCCACTGCAGATATGTCATAACTGCCATCCGCGGCCGACGGTGTGGCTACCATGACATAGATCACTTCGCTGTGTTGGATCACGGCTCGCGTATCCGTGGTAAATTGTATTGACTTCTTGTGGGCCAGTAATTCAGCCACGCCAGGTTCCGTGGTCTGGATCTCACCGCGATTCAATGCTGCCACATAGTTAGTACGGATGTCTGATGCCATGACATCATGCCCGGCACGATCCAGCAACAGGGCGAAACAGATACCCAGGCGTCCGACGCCAATCACACCAATCTTCATGTTTTCTCCGCTGTGATCATGAGATGCCACCCCAAGCGGCGTTCCAAAGCATGAAACATGTCATCGGACATAGTTTCAAACCAAGGTTGGCGTACATATTTTCCTTGTTTGTAAGGTTCTATCTGATAAGGAAATATGTGATCCTGTTCTACCGACATGATTTTAAACTCAGGACCAATCATGTTGATCAGTTGCTGTTGCGTATAGGTATGAGCGATAGGGCACCCATGTTGCGCTTCTGGCTGATCCAGTCCGGCGTCGATCATAAAGTTTTTCCATGAGTTTGCGGCATAGACCATGACCTTGAGTGTAGTACCAGGATTCATATAATTTTTGGCTTCACGCAAAATAGCCATGGGGTTAGGGCTGTGATGTATCACGCCCCAGGTAAAAACCAGGTCATAAGGTTGTATAGGTACGAAGTCAGTAAGTTGTTCGGCATTGCCTTGAAAGAACCTACCCGTATAATTATAGACTTGGAATCTCTGCCGTGTAAGGTCCAGGCTTTCTTGGCTGAGTTCTATTCCTGTATAGTCAGCTCCAGCACGGGCAAAGTTGATGGCCATGGTGCCGATGCCCGATCCAATCTCCAACACTCGCTTGTTATGCCAGCGATCGAATTCACAAAAGGCAGGAATGTGTGGTTCGGCTAAGAACTTTTTCTTCTCCACCTCATCAAAATATTCTTTTGTGCCAATGGGTTTGTCACTGTGTCTTACGTTGCATGGTCTGGCATCCCAATACCTCTGGACATCATCTATGGTCACGGTTGGTGCCATCTTGGCTCCTGCCTTGCTATCTGTCGGTTAGGATCGTATTCTCGACTGCACATCTTTGCCCATGGATCCTGTTTGCTTGCTAAAACATTTTCAAACCAACTCACATCTTCACCCTGTGTGCGCAGGTAATCCACGATACGTCCAGCATCATCAAATCTTTGCTTACGGAAAGTGACATAGTTAAAATCCTTGGGATGATCTGGGCGGCCCTCCAGCATGGGCCGATTTTGGAATGTCTCATCATTGTTGTTGCCAGTGATGTCAAACCTATCATGGGTGACTTGTACGTCAATGTTGTGTATGCGATCTATGAGATATCCCACTTGGCTTATCCAAGAATCCGTGAGTTGGTGAGGACTTAGATATCCAAACATTTCGTACCATTTGCGAGGCACTATAGGAAATATAGCGTAGGGATGGCAATTGTGTGTGGGCATGCGTAGCACCCGAAATCCATCTACTTCCGTGATGCGTAGGTCCCAATCGTCGCTCTCCATGACAGCATCGTCGCCCCAGAAAAATAACCAGTGTCCCTGAGCATAAGAAGCCAAAGAATTGAGATATTCGTTGAGTCTTATGTAACCCAGGCGTTCGAATCCCAGGCAGGTAAATCTCGCACCTCGATCAGTGAGATTTGGCGCAATGTTGTTGTTGAAATAATCTATGCTTTCCGTATCATCATGATCAAAAGCCAGTAACATTTCTACCCTACTGATATCATGGGCACGATCTGCAAGGCTTAATAGGCTACGGCCTAAGATGTCGGTACGTCCCCGAGTGGGAAGTAATACAGAAATATCAGTTTTAAGCAAAGAGATCCTCGTTCCAATGTCTGTGACCTTCGCGATAGGCCATGTTTGATTGTGTTTCTCTTACTTCCACGCGATAGCACCACAGCCGATCGGCTTCGCTGGGTCCCCACATGTCAGGAATGTAAACTCCATTGACATATTTGTAAAGCATGTCCGCCAGGCCTTCGCAACCTAATCGTGGCAGGATGGTCAGTTTGGCCATTTTCTTTTCTTGTAAAAGTTTGAATGTATCCAATTCGGGATCATCTTGAGCTACCAATAAAGTATGATCAAATTGATCTTCTAACGTGCTTTTGAGTTCTTTGAGACCACCGTAATCGGCAGCCCAGTTGCGCACGTCCAGATCGTCGGTGCCAAAATAAAACTTCATGGAGAAACTGTATCCATGTATGAGATTGCAATGGCTGTCGGCTCGCCATTGGCGATAAGCGCAGGGGAAAGCGTCATGATATTCTTTGGTACTGGTCCAGCGATAAGTCTTTGGTGTTTGATCCACGATATGTCTCCTATGTTAGAGTTTAGCATAGGCGGCAGAGTTTGTAAAGCGGGATGACGCCGAAAAGACCGCTGTGAAAAGTTATTTATCTGTTGGGTTTTTATAATCTGGTTTTTTATAGTTGGCCTGTCCGGGTATCACGGCCCGTATCCCGCCCACCGGATCTGGTGCATCACCATCTCTCCTGGGTATGAGATGTATGTGCGGATACATCACTGTCTGTCCGGCTGTGCTTCCCATATTCATGCCCACGTTGAATCCCTGGCATACACCCTGCTGGACCAAAAAGTTGCCTAATTTATAGGCCTGCCGGAAGCATTCCGCCACATGGTCATTGTCGTCCTGGGCAGGAACAAACAATCGGTGTCCTGTGGTCACTGGAAATTTATCAGTATAGACTTTGACCATGCCCAGATCCAATACCAGTTCTTTCCAGGGCACCCGGCCTTGGGCCTGGGCTTGTATCAAGGTATCTACCATCTAACTTTGTAGTTTACAGATAAGTTGTATTGATTTTGAGATGTGGTCATTGCATTGATTTGCATGCGTGAACGTCGCGTGATGTCATGATGATAAGACATGCGAGCATAACCAACTGTGGGGCTTATAAGATCGGCTCGGACTTGGCTGTACCTTATCTGTCCTTGGATGTCAACTGAAGTTGGCAGGGTAAGATCTACTGATCCATCTATAACTTTAGGCAAGGTGCCACCATAAACTCTGAAGTTAGACCACTCATGCCCTGCTTCGGTCCATACAGCCGTGATAGGATTGATACGTGAAACCAGACCTTTTTCTATCTCTGTTGCGGTATACATGACCCCAACCTTGCCTACCCATCCTTGTTGCCTATGAGTGATCGTAGACTCAATAGTGGTCGAACTCTGTACACGTCCCCAACTGCCTGATATTTGCACATAAGGATTGAATGGCATGCGAGCAAACTGGAGATTAAGTCGGGTATCTTTATAAACATCCATGTCAGTGATTCCCATGAACATGGTGCTATTGTCACTGGATGAACTGACTTTGAACTTTTGATATCTGGCGCTGGTCATGTTTAGTACCTGCGCAGATCTGGTGTCATCATCGTCCATGTTGTCTGTATAACGATTCCACAGGTTGTTGCTGTTATAACTGGTTGGACTGTAATTCACTGTGAAATCTCTGCCCAGGCTGTCAACGGCCTTGATCGCATTGGCCGATCCAGCGATGTTGACTCCGGTGATGCTGCCATTGATCGGGCGCAGGCCACCGGCCACGGGTATACTCAATGCGCCCACAGGACTCAAGGCCTTGCTGGGATCCAGCAGTTTCATACCAAACCAAGACGTAGAACTGGTGCTGAGCACAGCATTGACCTGGGCATCGCTCATCCAGGGCCAGGTCTGCTTGACCAAAGCCGCCGTGGCCTGGGCATTGGGCGTGACTGCTCCTAACTTGCTGAGATATACAGCCTTTTGTTGTGCGCCATTTGTGGTATAGGTCACTGCCGTGGCCAGGTACATGGCGCCATCAGGTCCTTGTACAAACACCACGCCATTGGCACCGTTGATCACCGAAGCATTGACTGCCCGTTCGAGATCCTGTGCTTGATCTTGGAAGGCCTTGAGCACCGCGGCATAACTGGCCACATACTTGTGCTCACTGGTATGAATCAGCACCTGGCTGCCTGCGTTGCTGTCCCAGTTGGGACTGCTGAGCACGATATCTGTGAGTCCGTCGGAGTTCACGTCGGCCAACACAGGATTGTAACTGGCCGGAGTTGATGTGTCATAGTTGACCAAGACAGTATCGGTCACGTCAGTGAACACGCCGCCACCGTGGTTTTTAAGGAACTGCACTTCGCTGAACGCAGGATAGGTACCATTCTTTTCTGGCCTGCTGATGATCACTGCCGAGGTCCGGCCCGATGCATCAAAGTCAAAGGCCAAGGCACGGATATCATGACTGCTGGTGAAACCCTGGCTGCTCCATTTAGGTAACAAGAAACGTGGTGTGGGCAAGGTAGTGATCTCGTTGATCAGCAATCTATCCAGGCCTGCTTGTATGGTCCAACTGTACAGTCGGTTGCCGCCGGCTGGCGTATCAGTGATTATCATAGAACTGCCGCCGGTGCCCATGAAGTCGCCCACAGATACTCCCGATCCGCCACCTACCCAGCTTTGATTGGTGTAGGATTGGAATGTACCGTCACCACGCCCAAAATGGATCATGGTGTCTGATCTATGGCTCAAAGCCAAGATGTCTGATCGGCCATCTCCGTTGATATCATAGATGGCGCTGTCGGCCACAGCGATATTGTTGACATTGGCAATGTCAGTGCGTGAAAATCTTCCACCTTGATTGATGAACACAGACATAGGACCATACACTGCGGTATCTGTATATGTGCCAATGAACATGTCATTGCGACCATCACCGTTGAAATCTGCAAATTTGACCTGGCTCTCGCTGCCTTGGATGCGATTATCTGTGCCAGAGAACCAGGAAGTGGTCTTGTTGGTCAGAGACCCATTGTCCCAACCAAAGATCTGCACGTCGTATTCGTGATAGGCCTGCCCATTCACTGGAGACATGCGTCCCACCATGACCACTTCTTGTTGGGTGCCGCCGGATAGGTTGTTACTGAACAATGCAGTGTTATCGTATCTGGCGCTTGTAGTGTTTAGCGGCTGTACTGTGCCAACTCGAGTGGGTGTATGGTATGGCACATTGTAGTTTGTGCTGGCACGCTGATATGATGGTGAGCCTCCTCCACCTCCACCTCCACAGCCCGTCAATACGAGACCCACGGCCACGGCTATGATTGTGGGACGCAGAACTGGGTTTGCTTGCATAATCGCTCCTGGATCTACAGTGATTTGACTATTTTACTGCGGAGTCGATTTTTTGGTCAACCTCGGTAAGTGGGCACTTACCTGGGGGCAAAATCCTGCTGTAATTTGATGTTGTCGGTGAACTCTTTTTTCACCGCAGGATCTGACCGGAAAGCACCATGAAGCACAGTGGTTTGGGTAAGGCTGGAATGGGCCATGATGCCACGATTCTCACAGCAACCATGCGTGGCTTGGATATACACGCCCACATCCTTGCTATCAGTGGCCTTCATGATCTCTCGGGCGATGTCGTTGCAGAGTTCTTCTTGGAGTGTACCACGACGGGCGCACCATTGTGCGATGCGTGTGTATTTGCTGAGTCCGATCAATTTCTGTGCCGCAAGGATGCCAATATAGGCAACGCCAACAACGGGTTGATGATGATGGCTGCACATACTACGAAGTTCACTACGCACCACGAGCATGCCTTCATAACGGTCTGCTGAGTCGTTTGGAAAGGCTGTGCAATCTGGTGCCGGATCGTATCTACCGCCCATGATTTCGTTGAAGTACATCTTGGCCAAGCGTCGTGCGGTGCCCTTGGAGTTAGGATCGTTTTCACGATCAATCAGCAATCGATCTAACACAGTTTCAAATGCTTCTGCGGCTTCGTCGATTAGTTTCTCTTTATCTTGTTCGCTGACATAGTCGCTGATATTATCGCCAGCCCAAAAACGTTTTTTGTCACGTTTCATTTTAAAGCGAATTGCATCACCTAAGTATGATTCTTGATAACCGCCATCACCACTCATGGCATCTAAAGCTGTGGCGTCTTCATAACCCGGTTGGTAAGGCGCCGCGGCTACCAGCGGATTTTGTTTAAGTGTGTCAAATGTATCTTTACTGGTAGCAGTAAGAGAGTTTTCCAGGTCTTCTGATGTAAATGTTGTCAATTTATGTTCTCCGAGTTATGGTCGAGGATGATCAGTCTTACTGCTATTGTAAGATCTTATTTAGACCTTGTCAAACATTTAATGAAATTAGACGACAATCCGGATAGGTCACAGTTTGGCATTGTGGTATCACTGTGCCCAAGCGTTGTCTTGCCAGGGCCACGGTTTCCAGAGTGGGGCAGTAGTGCCATCCAGGCGAGAATACAGCCTGATTGATCCAAGGACTCACTGCCAAATCTCTCCCATCAGATCGCATGCGACTGAGATGATAATGTGCGATTTGATCGTCCAGCAAGATAGCACCACATTTGCCAACGCTGAGAGGTTTTTCATAACCAAAACTCAGGCACTGTACCTGTCCTGGTCGGAACATGCCGGGTTCCAACCTACGTGCTGAATCCCAGATGTTGGTGCCGTGGAATTGATATTCTCCCGACCATGTTTCGTCGACAAGAGAGTAGTCAATACCAAGGTTGAGCATGGTCTGTGGAATGCTTAGATAAGTGTAGGCCGTAAATTCTACTTTTTTAATCTGATACCATCGCATGACCAACTCTATAGCATGAGTACACCCATCTGTCAATACCACATAGGGCGAACCTGTGTATGCACCCAGTTCGTCTTCAAGATCAAACAGACTGCTAAAACTCATTGATTATACCAATTCCATGCATGTGCTACCATGTCATTGAGCGTAAATCTCGGTCGAGTACCAGATACTGTCTGCCAACGATCAGATGATGCTGTGAGCATGGCAGGATCTCCCAGTCGACGCGAGCCCACTGATACTGTAACTGTTTTGCCGGTCACTTGCTGTGCCATGGCTATGACTTCTCGGTTGCTTATACCTTGTTTGGTACCAAGATTATATGTGTCTGCTGGAATGTCTTTGTTCATGGCTGCTACATGGGCATCAGCAATATCTTCCACATGCACATAATCTCTCACGCAGGTCCCATCTGGGGTATCATAGTCATCGCCGTTGAGGATGAATTCTTTGTTGTCACGTATGGCTTCTAACACCCTGGCGATGATGTGAGTGGCTCCAGATTTCTGACCATGCCGTGCTTGGCTGTCAGCACCGCAGGCATTGAAATATCTCAAGGCCACAAAGTCGAGGTTGTATGCGTGCTTGTAGCTTTGCAACATCCATTCAACCATAAGTTTGCTTTGCCCATAGGGGCTGATTGGCTCACAAGGATCCACCTCACTGCATGGATTGATCACTGGTTCGCCGTAACATGCTGCCGAACTGCTGAATATCACCCGAGTGTTGATTTTGTTATCAACTATGAAATCTAATAATTTTTTTGTTTTGACGAAGTTGTTGTTATAGTAATCAGCTGGTCGTCCCAAACTGGGTCCAACCAGACTTGAACCGGCACAATGTACCACGGCCTCTGGTGTAAATTGGTGTAAGAGATCCAGGGCATACGGGTTGCTGAAATCTTCTTGATAGAATCTGTCAGCCACAGATCCAAGATTCTTTGGGCAGACCACAGTGTCTACACCAATGACCGTGTGGCCTTGGTCTTTGAGACGCAACATGGTTTCTCCACCAATGAATCCACCGGCGCCAGTGACAAGCACTGTTTTTCTCATGCTTGTGCTCCAAGTTTGACCACATGGTATTTGTTGCCGGGTACATGATCACGGTAACGATTTCCCGAACGGTTCCACTGTTCACCTTGACCTTGTATGATGTCTACCACACGATCTACAGTGCCGTTGTTCCAATCGGATATTAGGCCCATGTTGTGATGTTGACGGTCCAGAAGTTGTTCTAACTTGGCAAAGGCATCATCTATCGACCAAGGAACATAGAGTCGGTCAGGATCGTTGGCAAAGGTTTCAGGGAAACTGCGATAAGCAGGATATAACACATTACAACCAAGAGTATCGGCTTCTGATACTGTGTTAGATACCCAGTCTTGTAGAGCACAATTAAAAAGCACACGAGTATCGTTGAGAAGAGCGTAGTAGTCATTTTTCTGTAAGTTCTCGTAGATATGGAGATGTCCTTGATTGGACATGTCCCGGGCACGTCGCACGTACTCGGGATTGTTGCTCCTCAAAGGACCTCCCTGGAAGAGAGCAAACTCAATGTAGTTGCGATGACGGCCTTGTCGGAGATACATGTCGATCAAGTCCATGAAAAAGCCTGGTTGTTTCTCTTGATCAAAGCGTGCGGCAAAGCCCACACGCATTTTACGCTGATCAAAAGGTTGGATCTTTTCACTGCCGCCAACTCGTTCCAGCACTTCTGATTTGCCAAACGCCAGGCCTGAAATATTGTAGATAGGCGCGGTCCAGCCTGCGACACGCATGTGGGCGACCATTTCTTCATTGGTGGCCAATACATGCACATTAGGTATCTGGTTGACCATGCGCTCATAAGTGCTCATCCAGCCGGCCATGTTCCATACATGCACGAAATCATCTGGATCGATGGCCTGTGCTAAACAGCGCACGAATATCCGGGGGCGCAGATTTTCAGGCACTTGATCCAGGATATATGGCAGGCTCTCGATACCGGGCTGGAACATGTCTTCAAAGTACACAACATCTTCTGCTGTGACATCACCTTGTTGCATGAGTCGTACCAAGTTCATCATCTGGCTCATGGCAAAGTAACTGCGACCGTGTGCATCCAACACCTGGCCCACAGAGATCTTTTTGCTGTTGTCGAGATTTAATCCGGGCACATACACCACATCCAAGGCCCGACGATCAAACACACGCCGATTCCATTCTGTGAGTTGTAGGGTATAACGAGCCTCGTAAGACTCTAACCCCATATAAAATAACTTACGCATCATCGACTCCTGCGATTGGAGTCTTGTATCCACATATCCTTGGCGAACTTGCCTTGCACATGCTTGTTGAACTGTTGGTAAGCGTAACTTTTCCAGTTATATAGGTCAGCCTCATTGTATCGATAACCAAAATCTTGGCAAAAAAGCTGGAATTGCTCGAGGTCTTCGAAGATGGCTCGCACTCGAGGGTTGGGTTTGAACGTGGGTTTGGCCATGTTCCTTCTCTTAGATAGTGACTGAGTTATAGGGACGGTGAGTTTCATACTTTATGAGGCAGCCGTTCTCACCATCTTCGGCCACTTCAATCCAGACGCTACGTTCAGGGTAGCGTTCTGCGATACAGGTATATAGTTCGTCTGCGATCATCTCGCAGGATTTGTAGTCGAGTTCGAGTCTATGGGTCGGTGCCAATCCAGTTCGATCTTGATTATGGGAAACGGACCGATCTGACAAGCCGGTACCCAAGGATCCGGATGGCGTGTACAGTGACAAGAGCCACCGCTTGAACTGGATGAACTCGATGTCCCGGTCATTATGGAACACATCGATCCACACCCGGAAATGGAAGATATGACGATGAGGATAACCAAGGAACGAAACATCATAGTGATCTCCAGTGGCCAGAGCAGGATCTGTCAAGGCAGCGGGATATTTATGGATGCCTTCCATCTGGAACGTGACCCAGATCTGGCGTTGCGCTTCGGACATGATGCGCTGGGCTGTTTCTTTTTGTGCTTGTTGTCGTTGTTCGCTCATTGTATCACATCGTCCTTTTCGTATTGGCTCCAGTCAGTAAATCTATCGCGTGATTGTAGATCTCGCAATTCATGCACCCATACACCGGGGTTGGTGGCAGCAAAATCTTTGTCGTCGATTTTCACACAGGTGTTGTAATTCCATAGTTTTATGTAAGGGATAGGCACCTTGATGATAGGTATGAATCGATCACGTTCACACAGTCCGCCTTCGTGAAATTCCTCCACATGCCGGAACGGAATATCCAGGCTGCACCAGTAGCCACGATCCAGAAAAGTCAGGATCACGTTTTCCCAGGCAGTGTATTCGGCAGGAGTACGTGGCTGATAGCTGTCATTGGCACCGAAAAAGATGTGTTTGACACCAAGGCAACGATTCAATGTTTGCTCTATGTCTGCCTGCTGTTGATAACCTATGACAAACAGTGTAGGCATGCCATGTGCAGGAGTGTGTTCTACTTCGTTACCAAAGAAAAACTCTGCTGATTCGTGTCCGGATCTATTCATCATCACCTACTTCTTGATCATGTTCATGTTGCCTGCGGCGCAGGTCTGCCAGTTCATCACGTATCTGTAGTCGTTTCTTTTTGAGGTACTGCAGATCCATGTCGCCAAAGTGACCGGTACGTTCCATGGTATCGATCTGCTTGTCCAGTGCTTCGTGTTGCTTTTCTAAATGGGTGATACGATTTTCATACATCACACGCTGTCCTCTAACGCTTCAAGTTTTGCAGGATCCAGATCTACTTCTTCAATCTGGGGTTGATCAAAATCAAACAAAGAGTTGAACATAGGAGTGGCGCTCCAAACTCTTTTGCCAGTAAATCCTCGAGTACCAACTATGCGTTCCCATATTTTACTATGTTCATCGATTATGGCCAATGATTTTGAGCGATCTCGCGCGGCAAAAACTCGATCGATCACACGTCGTGCATCATAAACTGGATCGATTGGGTGTACCATCATGTCTGGACAGATGCCTTGATCGTACATTCGATTGGCTCGTTGCACTGCTTCGATGTGCATCCACACATTGTGTCCCATCATCAAAGCATAAGAAAATGAATCCCAAGACGTGCGGCCTTCTTTGCCGATCTTGTTTACATCACCTGGTTTGTACACGCACACATCTCTGATGCGTAATCTTTGAGAAATTGGAGAATCTTCAAAGGATTTGTGAATATCATCCGCTAACACTGCATCTCGGAACGAACGATTATCTAATGCATATTTTTTATCATCTGCTGTGGGCGCCATCTGATAAGACCATTTGCTTCTGTTGTCAGTATAAATGCTGTGATACAATTGCCCATTGGCCGTGGCTAAGAATGGGCTTGCGCAATCAAAACTGATGGTAAAGTTAGGATTGGCATGTTTGCGCACAGCCCGCTGTATGTCGGTGAGCAACACTGCCCACTCCAGTTTTGATGTCCCAAGAAAGTGCATCCAGTCATGGCAGCCTTTTTCTAACAATCCATCATGTATGAGATGCACCAAGCGTTTAAGTACCAGATGCACATCGCACATGTTCTGTCCGCCCATGCCCCAACCATTGAAGTGGTTCTTGTGTTTGGTTGGATCACAATAATCTTTCATGAGATCATACCAGTGATCGGCCTCGGCATGGTTACCACCCTGGAGCACATTCAAGATCTTGGTCTCGCCATAGCGATTGGCCATCCAGTATTCGTTGTTGTACCGGGTAGCGTTGACAGCGTCTTCATAACTGAAGATACCGCAGAGTTTTGATGCTTCAGGATCTCGGAAGGTCCATGTAGGTATGTCCATGGTCATTCCATAGGTGGCTATGCCCATTTGCCACTTGAGGACCTTTTCCCTCTGGGCCTCGGCTTTCTTGTCTGTAAAATCGGCCCAACGCCCCGGCCACACGCCCTTGGCGATCTGGAATCCGCCGGAGTCAGCCAACATAATGGTGTTGGGATCTCTATTACGAACCATGTCCTCTTTGGGATCGGGTTTGTTGAGATCGAGATTGGCATGCCCTGCTGAATACAGACTCCAGCGATAAGGAAACAGGCCTTGTTGTGGATTCAACCAGTTCATTGATTCCATGTCGGGCATGGCCGGAGGCATGCGGCTCTGTTCTACATATGGCGTAGTCCTTTGCCGTCCCACATATGAAGCATAGAAGCTGGATATAGCCGGCAGGAATATAGCATAGTCCTGCTGTTTGGCTGTGAGGTTGTCTTGTTCAATCACTTGCTTTGTGCTGGCAAGATATAGTTGTATTCAGCGATGCCCGAGTTCACGGTGATCTGTGCGGCACCATCATCTGAAATGCGCACGATCTTGTCTCCGGTAAGATCCAAGATAGAGATCACTTGTTTCACTGGCCAGGACCAGGCACGTTTCAATGCGCCAGTGATACCGGTATGGAACACGAATTCTCCAGCATGGGTAGAATGATCACCAAAGAAAAACTTCAGCGTATCTTTATCAGTCTTGGCCTGAAAATTGTTTTCCTCGGCATTGGCCTGGGCTTGCATCTTCAATCGCTGGATGCCAGCCACAGTGGGCTCAAACTCGATGTGCCAGGTAGCGCCACGGAATTTGGCTGTCTTTAATTTCTCGCTGACGATTTCAGAAGACATGAATCTATAATCATTTTTGAAATCCCCCACGGTGTTTTTGAAATGCAGACCCACTGGTGCTTGTTCTCCATTGCGTTCTTGTCTCGTGACAGAGATATCAGCGTTTTCGCGATACTCAGCGATGTTTAGCAAGATCTTGAGTTTGCTGAGATTTGGCATGCCAAATGTGCCAATGAATTCAGGCACAGGTTTAAGAAACTTGCCTTGTACCACGACCGAACGATCTTCAGCCAGGCCATCGATCACAGTCTCTTTGTCTGTGCCAGTGATTTTGATCAGGTCTATGCAACCAAGATCATAGGTGTGTTCAACTAAGTCTAAAAGATAATCTCTCATGTAAGTTCTCCAGTGATTTTAAAAGTTTACTATCATTATTTAGATTTGTCAATGGGTTTAGCCAAAGTTTGTCCGGCTTTGAGGCTGATCGCAGACCCAGGTTTGGTAGCTTCTACCCAGGTACATGCACGATCGAGCACGCGATAATCTCGGATCACGTAGCCCAGAGATTCGCATAGGCTGCGCAACAACCGTCCTGGTGTGTATGTCATGTAGTGTCGTTCGGCATTGGCCACGGCCCCGGACCGGTCACAGTCATTGAAGGTGAATGCCACAGTACCGCCAGGTCGCAGTTTGATCATGATCTCTGACAGATAACTCTTGATCACTTCCCACGGTTTGTAATGGAAAAAGTTGTAGGCCAAACAGAATCCAATCTGTCCGTCGGGGATAGCTTGTAACCAAGGCTCGGGTCCGCGTTCCCACAAGGTAGTCCAACGCAGGCGATTGTTGTACACAGGGTTGAAATAGTCTTTGATATGGGCCAAGAGATCATGTGATTCATCCACGAGATACAGTGGATCGCAGGCAACCATGTAATGTATCCATTGTTCTCGCCCAGGCCTGATGATCATGCCAGCATAGTGGAAGTCGCTGAAAAATTGCGCTCTGCTGATAAGAAATTCTTCTTGCTCAGGAGAAAGATTGAACCTGCGGCCAAGCACATGCTCGGCAGTGTCATGAACCATTTCTTTTTCATAGAGATCATACGAGGCACGGAAGTATTCGCGTTCTTGTTGTTCGATGTCCAGTTGTAACTGTTGTTTGAATTCTAACAGCCGTTGGTCAAAGTTGGCCACGGAATCATAAACTGCTTGCAAAGACGTTTCCAAGATGAACTGCTGATCCGGAGCACGCCATGGGTGTTCCTGCACGGTGTGGATCACATGCCCATGGTTTTGAGAAAAGTATTGGCTGACTTCTCTGGGAGTGATGCCCTCCAGTTGCTCTTTGTATCGTACCAGTTCGCTGAGTTTCATGTGAAGTCAAACAAGGTTTGGAAAGTGTTTTCTGTGTTGGTGGCTGATGACAGATCCCAGTCCAGCACTGCCAACAGGTTGTCAATCTTTTGATCCACCACAGTGGCTTCCATTTCTGCATCGTCAAACGGCAATTCACGGAACCATTGTGGCAAATGCAGTTCATCAGTGGGATATGCTATGCTGGTCCAACCCAGGGCATTGCTCTTGAGCTTACACACTATGGCCTTCATGCCGTCTACGATTTGCATGGAGTAATTATCGCTATTCATGCGTCGCATGGTGTTCCAGTTCATGCCAGCCCTGACGTGTCCTGGCATGTTGGCCTTGCCTTCTCGCTCTTCTTTCTTGGCATACATGGTAAGGTTGTTCACACGCTTGGGCGAACCCTTTTCCCAGCCCGGACGTTCAGCAAAAGCATATTTGAAATCACGGATCTTCTCTACCACGTCATCGCGTCCGGCACCTTGCAGGACGTCATCCAGGATTTCGCTGAGGAAATCTTGTATGATCTTGGGCGTATCTGATCTTTTGAGATCTAAGCCCATGGCCTTGACCTTGCCAGGCTTGCCATTGACATCATAGCGTTTGCCTTCTTTGTCATAGTACATCACAGCATAGCGTTTCTTGGTGATGAACAAACCGCGGCTGGCCACGATCTCTCTACCGCCACGTATCACTGATCCCATCTCTCTGGGACAATGAAAAGCCTGCTCCATGAATCCCGGGAATGATTGATTCACTTGATCTGCGATAGAATTGTAAAGTTGTATGGCCGTGTCTTTGGACCACTCCATGCGACCATCATCAACATCGGATTTCACAGCAGGCCAAGCAGTGAAGTAGCAAGAGTCTGTGTCGCCGTAGATGATGGCTTCGCCCACGTGGTCATACTGGCCAGTGATACATTCGTTGACATAGGCATCCATGTGGCGTGCAATCGCACGTCCAGTAAGAGTAGTAGACTGACCGATGCGCTTATCGAAAAACCTGCAACCAGGATTAAGAATCGCACCGTAGAGACTGTTGAGATTAATCTTCTTGACCAGCTGACGCTTGTCCCAGTATTCAAATTTTTCTTCATCTTTGCCCTCGACTTCTTTGGCCTGCCGTTGCATGTCTTTGCGTTCGGCATACCAGCGTTTCAACAGACCCGGAATCACTGCTTCAATCTCATAGGTGAATATGGTACCGTTGGCGCTTAATATCCAAGTTTGATTGGAATCAAACACCATCTTCCAGATCTCTGCAGCCGAATGCACAGATTCATCGCCGTCCTGCCAGTCTATGGTTATCTCTGTGCCTCGCTGTTGTTCCATCACAGCAGTATACTCCAGGGTACCAAACAGGCCTTCCCAGGCTGCCGCAAAACTGGCACCGCTCTGTGTTTTTTCACGTATGTAATGATCGGTCATTATTGGCCGGAGTTGGCCGATAATGGTCTCGGGGCCCATGTTAAGAGCACGGATGGCTGAGGGATATAAACTGTTGATGTCGATACTGCCCACCCAGTCGTGCATGCCTTTCTTGGGATAAGCAACATAGGCACCTGCGGCTTGTGTGTCTTCATCTGTGAACCTTTCTTTGCGCACTGGCACTACCATGCCACGCTCGTGTGCTTCGTTGATGATGGCCTGCTCAGTCACTGCCACTGCGCCCATGGTCGTGGGCAACAGCACAGTGTTTTCATGGGCCAGGGTGTTGGCAAGATCCAGGAATCTCAGTTTTTTGTCGATCTGCGCCAGACCATTGACGTCCTGTCTGTTGTACTCGATAAAGGTCTTCCAGTTCTGATTGTACAGTTGATCCAAGGTACCTTCAAACTTGGTCTTGCCTTCCAGACCTTCATACTCCAGGATGGCATCCAGGCTGTAACTATGCCTCTCTTCATAGGTGTATTTTCTGTACAGTTGCATGTAGTCGAGATGCACACGTCCTATGAGATCAAATGTGAGATTTTCTGCGCCGAATCGCTCAAAGGTCCTTTGCTTGGGCAGTTGATCCCAGAGACAGAACCTGCGAGTGTCATCCTTGCTGAGCACGCGGGTGGTGCGCATCACAGTGTAAGGTATGTCATAGCCCTCGGAGTTCCAGCCCGACAGCACATCAGCATCTTGTATGATGTTGAGGAAAGTATCTAAGAGTTCGCTTTCTTCCCACATCACAAATGTGTTAGGGAACTCACTGGCGATTTCCTTGGCAGTTTCCGGACTCATGTGTCGGGGAGGTCTTACCAGAGTGACCAACTGATCCAACCAATCAAGATACACCGAAATGGCCGTGATGGCATTGAATGGATCTTCTGGACGTGAAAATCCACGCTCAGGATCGAAGTCTACTTCAATGTCAAAAAATGCTGTGTTTAACCGTGGAGCATCTACGTTTTTGTAGTTTTCTTCCAGGCAACGGAATATAGGATTGATGTCGGCTTCATACAAATTCTTGCCTTTTTGTATGGCCATTTCTTTGCGGAACTCTTTGTTGTTGCGAGTTGAAAATCTGGCCACTGGGGTGCCATAGATCGACCGAAACTTGCCGCGAGGATCGTCATAGTAAAAGATATAATTGGCTGGATGTTCTTCGTAGTATCGATCGCTGCCGCGGCGGCCTACGATGTGGATGCGATCGTGATCACGATCAAATAGTGCGTCAATATATGACAAATTTTTTCTCCTGTGGCTTATGGCCCACCCGTGCCGTTCTACATGCCCGTATCGTGGGCGAGTCGCTGTTGATGATAACAGTAATTATAAAGTCTTGCCCACTGTAGTCAAAATTGTTTCCAACAATTCGTGATCCTGTTGCTCTTTGCCAAATTCTGCTTTGTGGGCAATACGGATGGCTTTTTTAAGGATGTTGGGTTTGATATCCAGTTCCTCGGCCACGGCCTTGACAGTGTCACTAAGTCCACCGTTGAGCGTTTCGATTTCGTGCATGACCTGCATGCCTTCGTTGATTATCTGTGTGAGTTTGGCTTTTTGTTCTGCTGAAAAATTACGATTGTCCATAAAATCTCCTGTTGGTCATTGATTGTAACATGTGGCTCCGTGGTTGTCTATTTAAATTTCACCGTTTTGGTATGATCCAACATGCTCATGTGATCTTTTGATGAAGGACACTGCCGGCATATAGCATGTGGCTTGCCAAAATTGTTGATAAATTTATCAAGTTCACGATCACTGCAATCAGAATCCAGCCCTTTGGTCAAATAAGGTTGCCAGAGAGCCGAATTGGGCATTCCGTGCCTTTGCACTATCTTGGGCGTGAGACCCGCTGTGCCGCATTTGTAAAGGCGTGAGTCGTGTAGCAAAGGGCATCGCTGTTGCACACAGACATCGAACGCATCATGTATATTGTTGTCATGGGGTCTCATGTCATGATAATCACCCTGGAAGGTCTTTAAGAAACGTGTAGGTGATGCAATCTGAAAACGCATGCCCGACGGCGAATGCCATCGGTCAATGCCAAACTCTTTGATCGCGACCCATTTTCGGCTGGCAAACACTTGAGATATAGCCGAATCTATGCGCGGATCATTGACATGCTTGCTAATTTTCAGCACTGAATTACCAAGTTGATCAAGCAGATCTACAACCCACCAGTGACGTTCTAACAAAAGACCATTGGTTATAAAACGTATCTGTGTGTTTGGCATGAGTTCTCTGATTCCTACGAGCCACGCACGCAAATCTGGATTGATCAGAGGTTCTCCCCCCATGAATCCAAATGCCTGTATGTCCAGTCTTTCCAACCAAGGTTCAATCTGCTGTCGGGCCTGCGCCCAGGTCATGTATCCACGATGATCCAGGTCTGAAAAAGTGGTGCATCCAGCACAACTAAGGTTACACACGTTAGTAGACATCATTTCCAGAAATGGCAACATTCGACGTGTCATGACAATACCTGCTGTATCAGATCCATGGCTTTGAGATTGATTGACTCACAGGCATCGTAAAAATGTCCCGTGACTATGTGTTCGCGGTTGTGTCGGCGGCTCATCAAAGTGCGATCAAACCAATAAGCAATGCCATGTTCGCCGACTTGAGAAATCAGATCTATCATGCCCACACTGCGATCAATGTTGCCTGATTCTGAGTCATAATGTAGATCAAAGCCATAATCAAATTGCATGCCAAGAGATTCTAAAGTCCGGTAGGTATCAAATTGACCATTGGCTATAATCGCAGTTTCACTTAGCAGACATTTCATGGTTTTTTCAGTTAGAAATGGTCCAGGATACGTGTATTGTCGGTCAGGGGTGTGGTGCAAACTGTAATGCCAGCTTTCGTTGGTCACATTGAATACAACATTTCTATAGGCCTTGGATGTATAATCATGATTGATCAGACTGCTCTGCGCTTGTTGGTCAAAATCATCCACAGCCAACTTATGGCCTAGCAGATGTTGTTGATATCGCACAGTCAAATCATCCAATCTAAGATTGCCAGTGGGTTTCCAATCATGGACATTTTTCATTTCAACCCAGTCGCTGTTAGATACAAGTCTTTGAGATCGGTCGATCTGGTCTATGACTGCCATGGTACTCCAAATTTTGTTTTGAGATATGCGAGCACTCAACGAACTGATAAGATGCGTACAGGATGTTTTTGAAGACCAAGCAAAAGTTTCTAACATTGTTTTGGTTTGATAGTGCCATTCGGTCCAGGGCACATATACTACGTTGGCACAAGAGTAATCATATTGATTGATCATGCCTAACACAATAACAGGAGCATGCATGCGTGATGCCTGCCGTTCAATCCAGATTACCTCGGGTCCTTCGACCATGACCACATATGCTTTATGCCCATGAGGTAAATCCCAGTGTTGTTGTGGCCAACCTACATTGGCCCAGAACACATCCTTGCCGATTAGGTTTTGAAGCAAATGGAAGTGTTTGAAGTTGGTATGCTTGGATATGACTTCCCAGGTGTAGCCATCTGAAAGATGATAAAAAGATGTCATGACCCGGGCCCGGTATGTGTATGGACAAAATACATCAAGTCTTTAGGGATATCAATTCGATCCAGAACCTTTTGACAGTAAGAATCTATGTGTTGATTCAATACCAAGAGTTGATTGGCCAACAATCTTTGTCGCATCTGTAGCCTGAGATTTGATACGTAATCCAAGTCAGTCAACAGTCTTAGATTTTCGTCCAATGCACGTGAGATTCTTCGGTCAGGGTTGGGATCCCATTGATAGTCGTGATTGATAATGTCTTCAAATATATCAAACCCTACTGCTTTCCATAGATCGGCCTGGCGATAGCCGCCTAACCAGATTGGAAAGTTATAACTGAGCATGGGCCAAATGGTTTTTTCTGTGAAGGTCATGTTGTGATGCCATTCTGGTTCAATGGTCTCAGTGATCAAGGCCACAGCAGAGTGATCAAACACGTGAGTTTTCAAAAAATCATTGTAGTCGGCTGTGTTGTCGTAAACCGTCTGCCTGCCATTGCCATAGGTTTTTGCTTTCATACTGGTATGATTATCTTCGCACAAGGTGTAGCATTCTGTAACCAGATGCCTATCAATCAAGGTTAGTATAGCTGTTTGCCTTGGCGCTCTGAGTTTGTAGATCATGAAATTAAAACAGTGTTTGGTCTCTGGAATCTCAGTCGGCACATCCGGATATGTCAACGCAAATCTACAAAATTCTTGCAACCAGGTTGGAGCAAACCGGGTAGGAAAATCAGAATCTACTGGCAACCAAAAAAAATCTTGGAAGATCTTGACCTGTTTACAACCGTGCCTATGCAGGAGATCGTCGAGAGACCGGGATGAGTAGTGATCAGTCACACGCACCCATGCTGTGTGTGGTGTCAATGTTCCTTGAAAGGATAGATCCGGACCCTGAATTCTAACCATGGAACAAATTTTGCATGTGTCCTTGGCGGCTCAAATCATTGGTCACACAGTGTATTCCACAGTCCCAAAAATACTTGTGCCTGAATGGTACCACATGGACTTCGATGCCATGGCGAGCACAGGCAGCCTCTACCTGGTCGTTGTGAGTTGATACCACGATGTTCTTGGGATTGACTATGAGTATGTTGACATCAAACACAGTTTCAGAAACCTGCCCGACCCACTCATCAAAATAGTGATCAACCATGTTGATAAGATTATTATCCCGTTCAAATCCTGGAATGAACCATCGACCTTTGTTGCGTTTCATAGAATGTTCAAATTCGCGCATGTGGCTGTAGTTGGACGGTGGAAGGTACACTACTTCCCAATCTGGGAACGTGTCTGCATAGGTCGGTATGTCATTGAGGCTGATTATCAATCCTGGCGCCACAGGACAATACACAGCGTCTCCATGTCCGCCAGAATTCACCACATGATTCCTGGTATCCGGAAACAATTGGTTTACCCTGCGCAGGATATCTTGTTTGTCATCATAGTAGGTCTGCGTGGCAAAATATAGATCTTTGCCTAACCTGCTCACAAAACATCCATTGATAAAATCAAGTTCGGTATACACGATTTCGTTGCCTTGTGCTTGGATATCTGCAAACACATGATCATAAAATCCTAATTTGGCATCAAGATGCTTTTGATCAACGACACAAAAGTCTGCAAAACGCGACTGTGTGTCTAACGCAAATTCTGGCAAAGCCTTGTAGAAATCATCCGGACGCACATAATCAGGCCACCACGACTGCTTGTTTTGTCGGTAGAAAACAGACCATGCATGGCTGGCATTGGGCACATCCGGGACCCAAAATCGATCTTGGATCATCAAGAAGTAGTCTCTGGGAGCAGTTGGGGGTTGTACCCATTTTCCTTGGATGTAAAGACTGTCAAGGTCTGAAGGAAATTTAGGACGAAACACAGTGACGCCGAATCGATTGGTCAGCAATTTTATCAGCTGCTGATAGTCTTCTTCTGTTTCCTCGGCTAAAGTCTCAAATCTGGTACGAGTCTGTGTATCGCTGATCCAGGAGTAGAACTCTGGAGGATAGGTGCGTCCCACCAAGCAGGTTTGTAGTGGGTCCCAATGTTGGTAGACATTATACATGTTTTAATTTATGCTCACTTCCGGTCCAAGGGTAGCGAATCCAGGACAGGGGCAGCAGCCGCCCACTCACCGTAGGTTTAACGGTCCTAAGGCGAATTCTTCAATTGATAGTAGACTTCGATTCTTTCCAGCATGTCTTTGAGTACCGGATCCGATTCGGCATCATGGTGGATGCGTCCCCAGAGTTTGTGATGATTCAGAATTTTTTCTGTGTCAATGGCCTTTTGGCTGCGGGTATGCAGTTCTCTCTGATCCGGGGCAGCTCCTATCCTACGACGATAGACGGTGTCTCCACCATCGGGGCTTTCATAGATGTAAGTTTCTTGTCGGTCGCTCACTTGCGTCCTATGACCATGAATCTGGTATATTTGGTTTCGGGATCTTGTAAGTCGAGATCTCCTTGGTAATTAAGTTCTGCTAAGGGATATCGATCCAAGATGTCTTGGGTGCTGTTAAACTGTCTGCCGGAGTCATGATCTCTGGCTTGCATGACCACCAGAGTGCCCTGGGGGATGTTATCAAACCATATTCGACCTGGCATGTCTGTGAGGCTGGTGTTGATGATCACACCATCATTGGCCAGTTGGCGGTAATCGATGTCATTGGCATCGGCCAATACATGATTCACGTTTTGTGCGCCGATGTGATCCAGCATGCGCTGACTTTGGCGTAGCATGTCTCGGTCTCGTTCTACATTGATTATTTTACCGTGATCCAGGACATCCATTAACTTTAGATAAAGGCTGATATTGCCGAACCATGATCCCAACACGTACACAGTGCCTACTCGAGGCTGGATGCGAGCCAGTTCACTGATCAGCCAGACCTTGCTGGCAGTGAGATCTCGTGTGAAACTCCCGGCTAAACTGTAACCACTGCTTTCTGCAAGATCACGAATGTTCATACAGGACTGAAAGGATAGCGGGGCCGATCGGCGCCGTCATCTTCGGGATACACTGGATATTGCACAGGATCATTTTCCTGCGGCAGCGATGGCTGCCCCGTTGTTGAAACTGGGGCTCCAGGAATTTGGGGTGCGTCTTTTACGTTTATACCATTCATAACCGGCTCTGTGACCACTACAGTCTACTGTACACGGACTGCCCTTGAAAGTCAACTCGTCTAATTGTTCTTCGTTTGTTTTGGTAGCCACACGCACTGGCTTTCTACCGCCACCACCTACGTCTTTGCCTGGTTTGCCAGCCCTGCCCTGCGCTTGTCGTTTGCGACGCACGGCCGACGCCTTTTGTTTGTCGCTCATGGCCGCAGCCTTGGCAGCGGGCACGCATTTGGCATAGCCCTTTTTCTTGCCAGATGTCCCACATTCAGGATGGCCGCCACCTTTTTTCTTTTTGCCGATGTTGACCCACCGCTGTTTGAACCATTTACGCAGTCCACCTTGGTAAGCACCTTCGATGATGAATTCTTGTGCTCTCATTTTACGATGGGTCCACCCTCGACCCAGGCATCGCAGGTGCGCTTGGCCGCGCACTTGAATTTCAAGAACTTGCAATATCCAAGATCGCCGGCATCTATGGTGCTCATGGGGTCCGACCCAGGCTCGGTTCCGATACCCTTGGCTATGCAATCGAGCATATCGGGACTTTTGTCGAAAGCGGCGCAATTGCCACAAAGAGCTGTCCGAGCCTGGCCGGGATCGTCCATGTTCCATTCTTCGGCCTTGGCCTGCCAAAATTCGTCATTGGGTTGTCCTGGATCCAAGGGTCCATAGCCGTATTCATCTATGGCCTTTTGCCGATTTTTAAGATTCACATCGATGCTCCGAGTTGCCTCAGGACAACCTTGGCTCACTGCTTCCATGAGATTGATGAGATCTCTCATGCCAGTCCCAGTTGTTGTCTTACCATGCGCACGGCAGCAGCCAGGCTGGGTGCTGTCACTCTGTGCCAGGCCCCTTGTAATTTGATTTCAAAATTTTTCATTCTTCAGCTCCTTTTTTAGGTCCTTTGCCCATGCGCCATCCACCGCCCTTGGATTTGTACCATTTGGCTGCCCATGCGTTGGCGTAGGCCGATGGATACACATCAAACTTGGATCTGGCTGCAGACTTTGCCCTGCTCCAGAGACCTGGATTGGTTGGTGTGGGTCTTTTTTTCTTTTCATTGATCTGTTGCTCTTTTACACCTTGCTTGACCAATTGCTGTGCTATTTTTTGATAGTTGGGATCACGTGGGCTGATAACCTGCCCTCCCACTGTGATTGGTTGCCCCATGCGCCAGGTTCCTGTCTGTGTCGGCACCGTGGTCGGCGTTTGGGCAGTAACAGGCGCCTTGGTCGCTGCCGCTGGGGCAGCAGATCCGGTTGTGGCAGCGGGCATAGGAGTACCAGTGAGCTGTCCCACCATGCTGCCAAATGCGCCAGCACCCCCAGGTGGTGTAGATGATTTTGGAGCAATTGTGCCGGCTGCTGTTCTCGCCGATGCTACATCTTGTTTGAACATTCCAGCTCGCTGTCGCAACATCGTGGATTGTCGTTGTAGTTCTCTGGCCTTGTCGATGTCCCCGGAAATGTTTGCTTGCTTGATTTGCTTTTGTATATCTGCGATTTGATTTTGTATCTTGAGTTTTTCTGACTGGGCCAGGTTTTGCAGGGCCTGTTGTTGCTGGCGATAAGCGCCTTGATTGCCCATGGCTTTGGCTGATGTGGCCACATTAGATCTAATATTCATCGCTTTTTCTGCGGATGTTAGATCTCTAAAAGGATTGGTCGTTGGCTGAAATCCAATAGCCCGACCAACGCGATCCATGATACCCTCGGTGGTTGATTCAGCCGCTTGTTGTACTAAAGAAAAACGCTGTCGGCGTTGTGCCGGATCAAGGGCCGGCTCATTGGCCGCTAACTCATCTGCTGTCGATGCCGGAGAAATCGACACAGGTTCTGATTTCACAGGAGCAGCTGCCGCAGGAGCAGTGGGGGTTTGAGATTTGATCGTAGGTAGCACGACACGGGGCGTAGCAACTGGTTTGATCGCGGGGGCTTTGTCCGGCTCGCTCTTGGGTATTGATACCTTTATAGATTTAGAGATATCAGATAGATTGGCCACTGCTTTTTCAAGACTGTTGATTTCTTTTTGTTGTTCATCGTTGACTCGTGATAGTTGGTCTAACACCGCGTCTGTCTTGGTATCTTTTTCAACAGCTTGTTGTATACCACCACGGCGTTTTGTCAAGGTGGCGATGCGTTTTTGCAGATCTGACTTGATATCTGTTTCGAGATTGTCAACTTCTTTTTCTAATTTATTGATTTCTTGGCTGTCACGACGCTCGGCGTCTTCGAGTTCGTAGGCCAGAGCTTCCACATCAGACGTGGCTTGAGGTTGCCTTGCCCGCATCTTGGACATCATCCTTTCGGTACGTCCTTGAGCCCCGGCAGGTGCTTCTGCTACTTCAGATCTTTTTTTTTGAGGAAGGGTGGTTTCGTCCTGTCGTCGAGGACTTTTTGCGCCACCGGATTGCGTGGGAGAGAAGAGATCACCGGCAGCAGGTTCGACATCTTGCTGTGCCTGCTGGGCACGGGCTTTGATAGCATCTTCCTTTTCCCAGGCGCTGAGTAGGAAATCAAATCCTTCAGCTGTGCCCATGAAACGATAGAGATCTTGTGCCTTGCCAGCGTCAGTCCACTCCTTGGCATGACCTATGACCCACTCCTTGTCACCGGGTAACTTGACCTGGTATTTGACTCTACCGGTCTGATTTTTGATGTACACAGAGATGTCGTTTTTGGCATTGGTTTCAAGGTTGCGCAGATTCTCCATGCCGCGTATGACATTGGGATCGGATTGCCCTTGCTCATCCAATTTGATGGTCTGCACAGATTGTCCAGTACCTTTGGCATACTCCGCGGCAGGCCCCAGGCTCATGAATTCTTTGTCGCCTACCTTATAACGATATGCGCTCTGTGGTCGTTCTTTGTCAATGTCACGCAGGGTGAGATCGGGACGGCCTGCTTGCCTGCGCAGGTATGTAGGCATGTCGCTGGGCTTGAGGGCTTCAAATATATCGTCTAATATCATGTTCTTTTTTCTTCTATGTAATCAGCTGTTTCCAAGGCTTGTCGGCGGCGAGTCTTGTACATCTCACAGGCCATGACAGCCTCATCCAAGGACTTGAATGCTGTGGGCAGGTCTTTGTTGCGGATGCTGATACGGAAACCATCATCTTCGTTGCCACGTATCTTGATTTCTTTGCCATCATCTGTGGTCAAAGTTTTCACGGCCGAGATCTGATCTATGTCTTGCGATAACTTGTCTTTGAGATCAGGGTCTGTTTTGATGGCAGTGGCCACGTCCTGGAGGTAGTTGTCCAGTTTTTTCTTCATTGTGCTGATAACATCTTCTGTGGCTGATTCTTTGGCCTCGGACATGTCTTCGCGGCCCACCATGCGGTCATCCAGGGCCGATTTGACATAGTTCACATAGGCCGACACATCGCTTGACCCAATTTCTTCCCAGTCCATGTTGTCTTCTGTGACATCGTCAATGGCCTGGAGCACAGCTTCTACGCCATAGCGTGTAAGCCACTCGGGATGGGCATGTGCTATCCGGCGTGTGACGGCCCGGGCCATGGGATTGCGATCTTCGCCTTCTTTGATTATGCCTTGTTGCATGGCTGCTTGGTTCAAGGCAGATAATCTTTCTTTGGCTTCGGCCTTGGTCTCGCTGTCGGTACCAGGTTGTGTCATAAGGCGATACAGCAAATCTCTCTTGTCGAGATAATCATCTTTATCGCGTAATTTATTATACCCACCACGATTGACTTGAGGAGCATCATCACCTTCGCCTACGAGATAGCCTCGAGTGGCATTCTGCCCCGGATACGGACCGGCGAGTTGTGGTGATGTCTGTGGTGGTTTGAACAGCGCAGGCAATTGTTTTGCTCGGCGCTGTGCGGCATCAAGATTCTCGAGAATCTGATAGATATCGTGGCTCATTCACGAGCCTCTTTGAGATATGACTTGATCTGCCAGGCATACTTGCCATGCGCTTCTTGGCGCTCGGCAGCAAAGTTGGAAATATCTTCACGACCTTCTTGCGAAGCAGATTGGAACAGGGTCTTGCTTAGATCGATCATGGTCTGCGTGTCGGCCAGCAACTCAGTAAGCATGAGTCGGGCACGCGGTACTTTGATCTGTCCTGTGATCTGGCTGAGTTCTTGAAAACGCTCAAGGCTGCCAGGAGCATATTCGTCAGTGGTGCGGATGAATTCCGCGGTCTTGTCGATGCTTTCTTGGGTATCAGTGTAGATGCCAGCAAAGAAATCATGCAGTTCACCAAAGTTAGATCCTTCCACGTTCCAGTGGAAGCCCCAGGCCTTGGTAAAATACGCATAACTGCTGCCTAAAAATGTTTTTAAATCATCAACCAACATGGCGTTTCCGTTTCTTTGCAGGATTAAAACTGTTCATATATTTAGCAGGTTTGCCAAAACCCGTGCGCGAGATCAATGACCCTAAAGATTGAGATATAGGTGCCATAGAACCTGCACTGGTAGTGCTGGCAGCGGCATTTTCCGGAAGGAATTCTTTAGCTCTCATCTAATACCTCCAACAGGGCTTTCTTGGCCCAGCGTGCCGGCCCTACTTCTATTCGCCAGTTGCTGGGGCGAAATTCCGCAAGATTTGGTCCCACGGGCACTACTCGGATCTTGTACTGGCCCGGTGCCGCATTGATCTGCAACATTTCTTCGAGATAATGATTGGTCCATATCCAGGTGCGCTCTGCGAACATCTCGTCGTTGACATATATGCGATACACTGGAGGCAATCCTTCCCAATCGCAATCAAGATCGAATAACACTTTGACGAACGCAGTTTTCACGGTGTATTTACCGTGGCTTTATTTGCTTTTTTTCTTGCCGGATTTCATGTTGGCACACCAGTGATACATTTTGGCCTTTTCGCCCGACGCATTTTTAGCACGGGCTCGTAGATCAGTTACACTTCCGTTGCAACTGGCACCTGCACGTTTCACACGACCTGGTCTGCTTTTTCCCTTGACTTTGCCATCAGCAAAGTTCTCGTCGGTCTTGCTTTTGTAGAATATTTTTTCATGATGCGGGCCAGTGGTCTTCATGATTTCGTTGGCCAGCTTGGCCACAGTTATCACTGCACGGTTACTTCTAGGATTGGCCTTGACATCTGCCCAGTTCTTATAACCATTCTTCTGTGCGGCTTGATCCAAGGCTCGTAGCACTTCGGGTGGAGTTTCTTGCATTTCCTCCAGAGTCTTGGTCGGAGGTTTGATACGGTCCGTGGGTAAAGCATGTGTGCGCCAGTATTCTTCGGCACCGGCTGGTGTGGGTGCCCGTTTTTCTTGCCTACGTTGCTTGGCCACTTGCTTGCCTTGCTTTAGCAGAGCCAACTGACGATCTATTTCTGCTCGCTGGGCTAACAGTTTTGGCAGTTCACTGGGTTGGTAAGGTATTCCATAGATCCGGCTGGCTTGCTTGATGGCCTGGTCGTAGTCCAGAGTTATGCCTTCACGTCCGGCATCTCTCATGGCCATGGCCGCTGCTTTGAACAATAGGCTGCGGCCAGTGATTTCGGGGCCTATCTTTACTTCCGTGACACCTGCTGACATATCTTTAGATAATTTTTGTTTAAGTGATTGAATCTTTTGCTGATACATTTTGCATTTTGCATCATCACCGGCACGATTTGCAGCCAGGGCCAGTGCTTCCAATTTTGACATTTTCTTTTTGATATCATCGGTGCCTTCCGCCACACCTTGTTTTGATTCACTTGTATAAGTCGCCCCATAACCTACCCAGGCAGGTCCAGTATACCCCTGGGGATACGCTTTTAGATGTTGGATGGTCCTATGCCACCCTTCAATCAAATCATAACCATTGCTCAATTTAGCAACAATGATAGGTTCTTGGCTTACCCCTTTTTGTTGGATCATTTTTTGTTGTAATGCGTGGCGTTCGGTATCTTTGGGCACTTGATATGGATTACTCGAACCACCTTCACGCTCTTTGATCATTCGTTGAGTTTTGGGTGTAAAGATGTCAAGTGTGATGGGCAGTTTTTCCAATCGCCATCTCACTCGACCAAAATCTCGCTGTATCTCATCTGAAAAATCTTCTAAATCTTTTTGATTTTGATTTCCTTTTGCCTTGGCATATAAAAAATCTCGTTGCACATATTCAGGCCATTGTGTGCTTGGAAATTTAGACTGAATCCAAGCCCAAAGTTGATCACGATATTCATTCAAGGAGCCTTCCGAGACACCCTGTTCCCACACATTGCTATCGGGTCGATGTTTGGCCCAAAAGCCAGCACCAGCATCGGTCTGCTGGCCACTCCTGCGTATCTTATAACCCAGGCTTTTCACATAGTCATACATGGCAGCGGCGATGCCTTGGCCACGATAGCGTTCATCCACCTCAAGATCCTGTGGCATCAACTCACCGTCGTAGTCCACGAACAGCACGGATCCCAACTGCTTGTCACCTGTTGACGCTCGCACCATGATTTCGTCATCGTCGCGTTCCATAGATATATCTATGCCACGAAATGCATCTTCCATCAAACCTGTGCTTCGACGCAGTTTCAAATCGTAATCACGGTCACTTTCATAGTTGGTATTGTATTTTTCATAATAGCGTCGTGCTTCGGCAGGTGTGCCAGCTTCAAATCTATGGACTATGCGAGTGGGATCTTCAGCGTGGTATATTTCGTAGCCCTTGTTGAGTCTATCTCTGACCTGGGCCATTTTTTCCATTCTACGATCAACCTGTTGTCCAGCGCGGCTCAAATAATTTTGTAAACGTTCGTCGCTGACTTCGACGATAAATTCTCTGGCTCTCATCGCAGTTCTATCGGTCGTGTGACTACAATGTTTTTTCCATATTGCTGTGCCACCATGCGTTTGGCTTGTTCAGGATTGCGTGCCACCACAGTGGTATCCATGCGCTGTGAAGCGGCCCCTTGCGATATTTTTAGGGTGACTTTGTAGGTTTTGAGTCGGGCCGCGTGGCTCTGAAAATCCTGCGATTCTGTCATGTTCACACCGTAAATCTTGGCCAGCTGTGCTATGGCATCATCCACGTTGCTGTCTCGATATAGTATGCCTATGCCACCAGCATCCTGCCAGGCACCTACGTATTTTTTGAAATCATCAACCAAGACATTGGGTCGACCACCTGTGGTAGCCATGCGTGCTTTGTCTCCGGTGAATATGGCTGATCCCGATGTGCCGGGATTGTGAGAATCTAACCAGATTTTTTTACCAGCGATGCTGGGTGCATTCATGCCGCGCAAGGGTGCGCTGAGCACAGTGAAAGGTATGCGATTTTGTCTCAACCAGCGTATGAGTTTCTGGCCGCCGGGCAAGGTAGGCAAAGTAGCAAAGAATCGTTCAATGAATTCCGGACCTTCGGCTGACAGTTCTGAAATGCTCTGTTCACGCTGTTCTTTTGACCCGATATCTTTGTAACGCTCTACATGGCTCATACCAAATTTTTTGTTGTGCCAACGGGCCCATTGTGTAAAAAAATCAGCTTGCACACCGTCCATGTCGAGATAGAGATGCGGTTTTTCTATCTCATCCTTGGTGACTTCGCTGACATTGGTAAACAGTTCGTTGAGGAGCATAGAGTATTTAATGTGATTTGCTGAATTGAGCAGGATCAATCATGCGGTGATTCTTCCCCACACCAATGATACAGCCCGTGATCTGCCCATACTGCACCAAGGTCCATGTACCTGTACCGGCATTGATAAAAAGGCTGAACTGCGTGCGATCAGCACTGCTTTGGCCAATCCAGATGGGTGCTTCTTCATACTGCTCCAGTGTCAGGGTCTGCACTATTTCCCGGAACGGGCCGCAGGTCACTGGTTTCTGACTTTCGAACCACTCGTTCGCTTGTGCAGGCAGACTCAGGCCTAATAAGACCAGGAGCATGAGTTTTCTCATAGGAATCCTTTATATTAGTATTTAATGATCGACGTGGGCTGTGTTTGAACCAGCTCATTTTTTCGTCCTGCTCAGCATGGTAGATGCTATGTTCATCATAGCACGAATTTGATCTATGTCCGCAGGCTGCTCTTTCCAGCCCACTGTCAACTGACCAATGAATCTTGTGTTGTCTGGAGGAACGCTGATCCTGCAGCCGTATCTCATGCCTTGGTCGATGTACCACAGCCCAATCTCGCTCTGGGCCGTGAGATATTCTCCGCAGGGCGTTTCACCGGCCATGAGGGCCACCACATCACGATTGTTGGCAGCGTTGGCGGAAAACAAGCCCACATCCATGCCTTCCTTGGTTTTGTCTCGACCTTCGCGAGTGTAAGCACGATACAATACCCTTGTGCCCAGTATGGGGTTGACCTTGAATACAGCCACCACTTCGGCCTGGGTGTATTTGAACAAGTGTTTGACAGCATCATCCAAGCGGTCATCCGCTATCTCTGGCAGTCGCTGGTGCTCTTTGTAGGCACCCAGCAAGATCTCTTGGTTCTTGTAAAGCATGACACCGGTAAATCCCACCACGGCCATGATAATGATGGCAATGAGTTTGAACGGCGAGTCCACATAGGCCAGGATCTTGGCCAACCAGTCTGTGGATTCACGCCGTTGGCTCATTAGAACACCGGTGGAGGCGGTAGGTTAGGAGGTCCTGGTGGTGCCGAACTCACAGGAGCTGCACCCGGAGGTGGTGGTGGCATGCTGGGCATGCCCATGGGTGCAGCCGGTGGCATAGCGGGTCTTGGTGGCATACCCGATGTGCCAAACCCACCCATGGCGGGTGTCGTGGGCATGGAACTCACTGGTCGTGCCTGAGGCACAGCACCCGCGGCAGCGTCCAGGGCCTTGGCTTTCAAATCCTTGTCATTGCCGGCCAACATGATACCACTCAAGGTACCTGTGAGGAACGTGGCTATGGGTATGATCAGTTCAAAGAACTTCTGATCAATGGGACTGATAGCATTCAGCGGTTGGGTGACAAAAATAATGCTGTATAGAACTACGAACACGATGCCTACCAGCGTGAGAGCCAGGCAGATGCCTATGAAAAACTTGAGCCGGGCCATGAGCTGCTCTTCGGTATACATAAAAGTTTCTGGTGGTGTGTTATCAGACGCACGGTCTAAGATTTTGTCTAATATTTTCATTTACATTCTGCTCCTTGACGAGGTTGTGCGGCAACGGGGGTGCCTGTGGGTTGTTGATCCGTGGGCATGCCTTGGCGAGGATCTCTCTGTCCTTTGAATATGTGCTCAGGGCAAGTGCGGGTAACATCACACTGGGGTTTTTTACAGAAATCCTTGTCCCAATTGGCGGGATCCTGGCATGGGTATCGGAAGTTATCGCCACCGAATATTGCCAGTGTTAAGGGTGCCAGGATCAACAAAATCACCCATTTGAAAAGCTTTTTATCGTTCACTGGTGTCTGCTCCTATTATCTTGGAGTATTTACCAGTGGATGGTTTACTTGCCCGCCAGTGGGTTGTCCAGTGCTTTTTGTATTTTAGCGTCGATTTCTTTGCGGAGCTCACGCAGATCACGCTCTTGCTCACGCTGGCTCTGCTTGCTACTACGCTCTACATCGTCCACGATCTTTTCCAATTTGCGGATATCTGCACGGAGATCGTTCTTGATATCTCTGGTGTAGTCCGATGACTTCTGGCTGTTTTCTTCCACGATGGCCAGTTTCTTTTCGATTTCCGTGAGATCCGGGGTCACATACTTCTCGATCTTGGTCTTCATGTCCTGGTAACTCTTGTACACTTCAAAAGTACCGTAGAGTCCGCCCAGGATTGAACTCACTATGGTGGCTGCTACCATAAGTTTAGCCGGAGTGAACTCGTAGCCTCCAATGGAGATCACTGTGTCCTTGCTGGCGTACTTCTTCACGGCCGCTTCTGCGGCATCAATCTTTTTGTTTACATCCTTGATTTCTTCTGACATTTTACGACTCCTTTATTCTTGTTGTCTTTGTAATTCTCGCATTTTTTGTCTCATCATTATGAGATCACTGGCCGACGGTCCTGTGTTTCGAGCCAGTTCTATGGCCTGTTGTTGCTCTTCTATATGATATTCTCGAGACATCATGTACACAAACACCGCTATGAATGCAATCTCCAAGAGATAGAAAACCATGAACGCCTGGAACAGCAGTGAGTATTCCATGTCTACCTCCCATACTGGCTGTCTACCATTTCGGCGTGCCGTTGGTCCGAAGCACCTGTGAGCCCGCGTAATAGTCTACGGTTGTCCACTGGCTGTTGGCCGCGATATATCTCATAGGGACGATATCCTGGTGCGTCGGGTAGTCGAGCCACACCGTAACTTTCAAAGCCGGGAACGAAGTTCATGGTGGCCACGATCAAAGCCTGATTGGCCACTTGTTGTTCCAGGGTCTGGGCACGATCGGCATCCCGTATGGCTTCGCGGCCTCGGCCCACAGCGGCTTCTTGTGCTGCCGCTCGCATCTTGGCAGCAAGTTCTTTCCTACGCTCGCTGGCTTCTTCTTCGCGTTTCTTTTCTTCTTTGAGTGCGATCTCACGCTCGGCGTCAGTGGCTGCTCGCAGCCTGCGGCGTCGTTCTTCTTCGCTTTCTTCCTGTGCCTTGGTCTGTACCTGCAGGGTCACTGAGCCAGTGGGACTGGCTGTGCTTTCAATTTTTTTAGTCACCACGGTATTGACCTCACTGTCAGGAACCACTGCCACTCCTGTGGTCACCGTGCCGTCGGTAGCAATGGTTATGGTAGGTTCTGTTGTGGAAACAGTGCCTGTGACAGATACCGTGGTGGTGCTGGTGGAGGCAGTAGAAGCAGTGGCAGTGGACTGTGTGGATTGTTGTTGCAGGGCATAAGCAGTGTTGTATCCCGGACATGATCGATCATACAAGGGATTGGCTGTGCATTGTTGATTGAAATAGGCCTGTTGATATCCAGGGCAGGTAGCATTGTACAATGGATTTGCTGTGCATTGTTGCGTAAAAAGTGCGGTTGCATACCCTGGACAGGAAGGATCTGTCAATGGATTGGCTGTGCATTGTTGTGTCAACAAGGCCTGTGCATAGCCCGAACAAGTGGGATCGCTCAAGGGATTGGTGGCACACTGATCCACCCCATACAGCAGCCGCACATTGGTGTCTCGCACCCTCGGTCCATACAGTCCCATCCAGAACAAACTGTCTTGTCCAGTCCATGACATATCCAGACTGCTTACTTGTCCAGTGGTGTAGCCACCGCTTTGGGAAAAAAGTTGCCGACCAGAATAGGTGACGAAAATACCAGCAGGTTGGCCACCGGCTGCATATGAATAGGAAAATGTTTCCAATACCGATTTGTTCTGCATGAGACTGATGTTTGCTGACAGCGGGCCAGCGGCCTGGCCACCGTTCATGATCGACCAGGCATAGTCATAGCCCAGCCACTTGATGCCGTTACCGGCCAAAGCATTGGTAATGGCAATGCTCTGTGCCACTGTGCTAGGCATATATGAAAATCTGATGGTGTTGGTATCTTGATTGTAGTAGGCCGAACCCGTGGTAGGTCCAGCACCTTCTATGGCACCGATACCTGCAGAGTTCATGACTTGGTTATTGGGTATGCCCCAGGCCGTGCCAGCAGGGTTGATGAGATTGGTCGTGGCTGTCTGGCCATAGGCCGGATAACTCAACCAGAACCCAAAGGTCAATAGGGCCCAGTAGATCCAGAAACGAAGCCAGATGTTCATTACTTACAGCCCAGGCGTTTCCGCACCAGGTCGTCATCGCCTGCATAGGATTCACAGGTCCACTTGTCCTTTTTGTCTGTCTGTGCCACAGGGCGTGTTTCGGGCTTTTTGGGATTGCGACGCTCTTCCCATATGACCTTGGCTTCGGCACCGATCTTGCCTTCTACGGGACAGGGTGTACCAGCATTCATCATGGCTTCGAACACACGCTCGTCACCACATAGTGTGGCCACGGCTGCTACCTTCATGCCCATGTCGTAGAGACTCTTAGACAGTTTTAATCGTTCGCAGTTCTTGTCTGTAAATGTTGACCCAATGGCTATGCCAAGGATCTGTGTTTGTGCCGCTCCTGACACGCCCACCGCACACAGATCTGAGTTCATTGAACTGATAGCAGGTGCCACGGCCGTGGGAGGTGGAGACTTCACAGTGGTCTCACTTTTTCCATTGGTTGTGCTTGTCGATGTGCTGGTGCTTTGCGTTATAATCGGATCGGTCTGTGCCATGGCAACAGACGCGAAGATAGATATCGTTACGCCCGCCCAGAATTTTTTTATAGTCATAGTTGTCTAGCTCCTAAGGCGACTTATTATTTACAGTCAGCCAGGGGTAGACAAATGCGAGTAGTTTATTTTATGGCAGCGGCACTGACTTCAAAGCGTTGATGATATTGTTGAAAGCTATCTGTTGATCCAGTTCATCTGCACTCAGTTGTATTTGGTCCAGCCGTTGCAGATCTGTCATCAGTGCTTGATATTCGTCAGCACTCATCTCACCGGCTTCGGCTGCAGCCTTGTAGGACAAAGCCTGTTGCATGCGCTGTGACAGTGCTGTATTTTGTTGCAAGAAGTTGTGTATTACCGTGTCTATGTTCATCATGATCTGGGTCTCCGGGCCGAAACTTTCATTATGGTATCCGTGGCAAGACGGATGTTTTCAAACTTGTTCTTGCAGTAGAATACGCTCACTGTGGCAGTGCTCTCGTACCTGTCTGCGAGTTCCTTGGTGATCTGCATGAGTTCCAATTCCATCTTGGTCATCTTTTCGTTGTCCGATAGATGCTGTCCATAGTGCCAGACCCAACGAGCGTCCTGATACATCTGTTGTGCCACAGGTGCGGCTGCTTCTCTCCGATTGCATACGGAATCATCGATGGCAGCCACGTGTATGTTGACTATGCGAGCATGTTCATTGGCATCAAACATAGATGGAAACAGGGCACAACCTGTAAGCAGTATAGCTAACAAAAATGCGATACCGGTGTAACCGACTATACGTCTCTGGTTGTAAGGTGACATGGCGTGATCTCCTGCTGATTTTATATAGTTATGCCTTGCCCTATTCCTTTGAGGCTGACTTCTCTGATGCGTAAATTACGACTTTCGGTAAGTCTGATTATGTCCAACATGGTTTCGCACCAGGTGTCTACATGTGCGCAAGTGGTTTGTGGGTTGGTGCAACCCGGTGTGTCAACGGGCCCAGGGCGCATCACCACGATATCCGGCCAGGCTGATTTGGCCTGTAATTCAAAACAAGCGTCTTCCAATGAAATTTTTTGATTACGATATCTGCTGGCCTGCACGGACGATGCATCATCTCTATTGTTTTGGGTGCTATATAGTGTCATCATACTGCTCATACACCAGATATGTTTGTTAGGCAAAGTTCGCCAGTGATCCCAAACTGCATACAACAAATCAGTCTGATTGAAATCTTGTTGTGCATTGTTTATAAAAATATCGCAGTCTAAGATCAAAGGTAATATTTTATCAATCTGACTGATGTCGCCGCCATTGGTCCTGCTGAGGCCAATCACGCTGTGTCCTTTGGCAGACAGTGCCTGTGTCAACCCACGTCCAATGCCCGATGTGTGACCAGTGATGGCTATTTTTTTCATCTTTGACCCTGTTGAATATATGTGTTTATCAGGATAGCAAACAGCAGGTTAATTTGTTTGGTTTTTTTGATACCAGCGATCTACCACATCAAAGGCTGGTCGGAAGAATATGGCTATGGGAAAACCTTGATCACGTCGTATCATGCCCACTCGTGTCTTACCTTGAGGCGCATCAGTTTTCTGGTCTCGGCCCACACGTTGCAACCAAGCATCAGGGCGTATGCGTACCAACCAGGTGTAAGGATGCTGGCTGGCAAACAGATCACCACCCTGTAGATAAGTGCGCAGAGGATAAAACCACAGTGCGGGTCGACCTCCCGGACGTGGCAGTGACAACGGATCAAAGTCAGGATCGTCGATGTCAGGAGTGCGACCAAAGTGTTGTCTTGCTGAAAATCCCACCTTGTCTTGATCCGTGAAGCGCACGAAATATTCGTCCGGTGATCCCGGCAATATGGTGGCCATGTTTTCGATCTCAGTGCGGGCATCAGCGTGCCGGGCTTCGTGTAACTTGGAGTCTATGGTCAAAGGACGGAGATATCCAGCACTGCCAGGATCATATTCATAGCCAAGATCATTGAGTTCTTGCATCATGGCCTGTGTTTCGGCTCTGAGACGCTGGAAAAGTTGATCATTACCATACTGCCGCATATGGACATTGAGATCTAACACATGATCGTGTATGTCGCCGGCAATGGATCTCGCAGTGTTGATGTTCACACCGGGCTTGGCTTCGATTACAAACTCTTGTGCTCTCATTTTTTCGTGGCCGCCAATCTTATGTTGCGTGCGATATACCGACTTTCGCGGTTTCGTGCGGCATCTGCGGGCACAGCATACATCTCTGCATCTCGTGCGCCAAAGTTTAAGATTTCACCAGTTTGCGTGTCATATCCATAGACTTCGATGTCAGGGTAACCTTCCAACTGCTGCCACACACGCTGACCACCGGGACTCTGATTGCGATCTGATATCAAGGTCAGGCCTTGATCCAAGATGAGACCACGATAGAACTTGGCGGCACGCACGGGATTGCCCGGTGCCGCATAGAGCCCGGCCACGATCAGTGAGTTGGGGTTGCCTTTATATCGGCTGCCAAAGGCCACCACGATCACGGTACGGCTTTTGGGATCAAACAGTTGGTAACTGACCTGTCCACCCAGATAGTCTCGATACAAAGGGTAACCTGCGATCTTGCCCACTTGTTGACCGAGATATCGCGTTTCTTCGTTGGGACGTATGGCTTGGCCGCGCTTGGGCAACATGCTGGGCTGATCGCCTTTGCCTTTGACTTTGTTGAGTATCTTCACTTCGGATATAAAATCTTTTGCTCTCATAGGCTGTAGGGATCCACTATAACAAGATGGCCATTATTCCTACGGCCAAGATTTTCTACGGCTGACAAGTCCAAAGGTGCCTGTCCGCCCAAGACCTGTATCATGTCTTCGGTGGCTTGTATCAGTCCAAATATTTCTTCCTCGTTCATCTCTGCAGGCACAGGATTACGTTGTAAAAACTGCTCGCCCTGTTCGCGGTCTACAGCACTCATTAGTTTTTCTATGTAGTCCAGGGTTGCTTCTTCGTTGGCCACATAGTTTACTCGTTCCATTTCATACACAAAGTAAGTTTCACCATCTACGGTGAAATTGCCCGAGTTGTAGATCCTGGGATAGTAGGGATTCCGTTGATTCTTTTCAAAGAAGCGAACATAGTTCTTGACTATGTCTTCACGTTCCATATCTCCTGTGCCCAGCACTTTGACGATGGTTCCTCTAGGACTTTCAAAAGCCATCTGATCACGTCCTTCGCCGGCCAAGTCATAGCCACGCTGGTAGAAATAGTTTTGGATCCTATCGCTGACTGTGAGTTCGTCAGGATAGTTGACTTCGGAGATAAAATCCTGGGCTCTCATTCATTCATCCAGACCATGCTGTCGCATGAATGAGTCATATCGGTCAGTGTGTCGCCGGATGATGTCGTAAAGCCCTTGCGTCACTCGGAGATCCTGGCGAGGCAGAGGCTCTCCCACTTTGATGCGATTTAGGAACTTTTCCAGCAACTCTTTGCCGGCCTGCAATGCTTCGTGATCGGTTTGACCACGCACTGCGGGCACCAAGCGTTCCACGGCCGCACGATCTGCGGGTGAAAATATCTGTGCCCGGGCACTGTCAGCAGGCAAGGTGACCACGGGACTCTTCTGTGCCAGGAAACTGGCAAGGTCTTTGTTTTCGGTCATGATGAATTCCAAGGCTCTCATTATACGTACCTTGCAAGGGTGTCGGGTCCCAAATCTCGTATGCGATTGGGAGGAATTCGCACAGTTGAAAAGTGCCAACCATATTGGTATTCCAGTGGAAGCCCAGTGATATCAACTTGCAACAAGGTCAACTCTTCATCCGAGTCGTAGGCTTTGGCTCCTATCCAACCGGCCACTTGATATATTTCGTCACGCAACTTCTTTTGATTGCCCTCGTCTACTACTAAGAATGCTTTGCCATCGCGGGGGTCCAATCCTTTGTACATGATTTCTTCTGCGTTTTCAAGGCCAGTGATATGATATGCTGTCGTTGGTGTTGATGGTTGTTCAGATTCGACCATCTGAGATTCCATCATCTCTGCACCCACACGATCGGCAATCACACTCCATGCTTCCGCATTGGCATTGTCGTTGACGACTAATTCTCTATTTTGTGTTTTGTACAGTCTTTCACCGGCTGCAAACAAAGATTTAATCACAGCAGTGGCAGCACCTTTGTACTGACCGGCTGTGGCATCTTCTATCACAACAATCATCGACTCGCCTTCGGCATAGGCATTGAGTGTGAGATAAAATGCTCCACGCACAGTATCACTGCCAGCAAACGCACTGGCTGCACCTTGTTGTCCTTTGGCTGTGGTCAATCCCACACCTTCTACCACCGACCGACCATACAGTTTGACATCTGGGTATAGTTGGGCAAACGCATCTTGTGCTACTGCTATGATCTGCTGTGCTGGCATTTGTTCAAAGTCCACTGACTCAACGATATCTGCTTCGGGATCTCTGTTTCTCCAAAATGCTTTGCCCGGATCAGTGAGTGCGTGGCTGGGTTCTATATCGTTGCCCAGTTCTTCAGCAAAATCGTACATCATTCGAGCAATGCCTCGACGACGGTATTCTGGTTTTACTTCGGCTGTGCTGGCTTGTAAATGATCACCAAGGTTTATAAATGACACACTGCCAACTTCTTGGTCATCAATTGAAGCTGAAATTTCTAATCTACCTGCTTCTTCGATCCAGGCTCGTAATTTTATACCATTGCGTTCTTCGGAGTAGTTGAAACTGCGATCATACTCCAGTTCGGGCATTGTGTCTTCGAGGATAAACTCTTGTGCTCGCATGTTATTTTATATCTTAGGTGGCATTACAGCACCGGCATGCGGATGTCCAGCTGGGTAACGCGGACTGTGGGTATCGCCTTGCCACTGGCCGTTGCCTGGCTTTGGCGGACGATAAGTATCACCAACATTGTATGTATTATCATGATCAGTTGGATACCATACAAACACTATCTCATGCTGACTATTGGTTACCAGTGCATAAGTGTGTGCTTTTTGTTGCATTACTGCACGTTTACCAGCGTTCTTAGCACCCTTGAGTGTGTGTGCCGCAAATTGTCCTGCTCGAACTACGTCAGTATAAATGGTATAAGGATCACCCTCGTCAGGTTCAGGTCTTTCAGGCTGTGGCTCAGGAGGCTTTGCAGCCGCATACAACGCCATCATATTTTCTAGGCGGCGAATTTCAGCAACTATTTTAGCACGTTCTTCGTATTTTAATCCTGCCATACGTCGTAATTCTCGAGTTAATAATTGAATTTTACGGAGAGCAACATTTGGATTAAAATCTGCGGGCACTTCAGGAAGCACATCCCCAACGTTAGATCCAACTTGACTGGCAACTGGATACCAGTCATCACCGGTGGCTTCTTTGGTTAATTGAGATCCTGCGTTACCAAATTTAGACAAATCTTGGCTGTCTTGGAGCCACTGATCCCACTTTTGTAGTTCGGCCATGACCTGTTTGTATGCTGTGCTGTTAGGATCAATACGCCCGCGGCTTTGTGCCTGCTTGACTGCATTGGTCAGTTCTTGCACACGCTTCATTACATCCTGGAGACGATAGTTTCCATTGACCTTGGGTAGATTTGGACCAGAGACATATTGTATAACTCTGTCAAATACACCAGCTGGTACTTGTGGGGCTTCTTTTATGATTTGTTTTATTTTCATTTCAAATTCCTTATCTCATCTCCGGCACTACTTCCAAAGGATCATCGATCCGCGACTGCTGTGCCCAACGCTGTGCCACTCTGTTGGCATCGGCTTGGCTGTTGCCTATGCCACCAAATGTGTGTAGAACTTCATTGGTGTTGGCATTGCGTATCTGCCACCGACCAGAGAATTCCTGTTGTGTTGATGCAGGAATAAATTCGCGCATGCGTCGCCAGGCTGGAGGTTCTTGTGGATTGGCTTCGATGCTGACGATGTCGCGACGTTGTGCCTGGAGAGCCGAACGCACACGATCCATGGCAGCATTGGCATTCTCAGCATCTACGTTGAGGCTGTCTTGAACTTCTTGACCGTTGCGACGTTCACGCCAGATCACTCGGTAGTATCCGGTGTCTCTCACAGCACCGGCTGGTTGCGGCTCGCCTATGCGTGCTTGTAAATCTTTGGAATCTTGTGCATTGTCTGCAGCCACTTCTGGACTTACTTTGGGTTCTTTTAATCGTTTGGCCACCTGCGCTCTTGGGCTCAGTTTGTTTTTTGGTTCTGGAGTCTCGTCGGGTCTACGGAATACTTTCCAGTCATCCGACAATCGATCTCCATATTCTGCTTGGACTTTTTGTGTGGCTTGATCAATATCTCGAGCTCGCACAGTTAAAAAGACATCGCCATAACTGTCTTTGACATCAAACCATGGCTGTTTGATACGGACTTCAAGTTCGTTGATGTCCTTGCCGTATTGTCTCAAGAACAGATCGTAGGCACTGTCATAGTCCGTGGCATAGAATGTGCCAACAATTCCATCGGGACTGTCTTTGTTGTCTCGACGGTAGACTTCGTATTCTTCTTTACCTGTGGTAGGAATTTCTTTCTGTAGTACAGCATCAGCCCACTGTTTTTTCAACTGTTCTGGTGAAATGGTTCCTGCGGCATATTCAGAGAACAGTTTCAATCCATCATCCTGAGCTCCTGGGCTGATCAATTTGTATAATTTTTTAGCATACTCTCGTCGCTCCAAAGAAGGACTACCAGCGATCTGCATGGCTCGAGCAAAGCGCAACATGGTATTTTTTATGTCGTCATATTCGCCACGGCTTTCCATGCTGAGATAATCACCACCAGGACTGCGGAATTCAATATAGCCATCTTTGATGTGTGCCGAAGTGTATTTGCTGAGACCTACACCATCCTGCACGTAACGAGCAGCCAACTCAATGAGATTCTTTTGAACCAGTTCCAAGGCACCCAAGGGGTCTAATTTGGCTTCTGTTAGTTCGCCACGATTACGGGCTCCGGCCATGTTCTGGCGCAGTTTGCTCATAGCCGAGGCCGCATAGGTATTTGATGCACGACCAAACTTGTCCAGGATGTATTCGTCGCCCATGAACAACACCAGTTTCACGTAGTCAACATCACCACCCACATAGGGTATGCTTATGCCCATGTGTAGACCAGTTGATGAGTTAGTGTAAGCATCGGCTTCGTTGTTACCCCACTCAATCACTGCTTTCAATTTGTCCAAAGTCTCTGGCAATGGCATGGGCGGAGATACGATTTCTAATCCCATGTCTTCGTAATCGTCGGGGTCCAGGCTGCCATCAGGTTCGATGATCCAACGATCATCTCGGCGGGTGGCAGAATGATATCCAGAACTGACCTTGACAGGCATATCCACTGCGCTTTGCAAGCTGCTGCCAATGTCTTCCCAGTCGCGTTCGCCGCCACCTTGACTACTGCCGGTGTAGTAAGGCCAATCCAGACCAAATTCGTTGGCGATGTCGCTCATCCAGCGCAGACCCACATCCGAAAAGAAAGAATCATCATCACCTGACCAGTTGTCGCGGAAATTGTCCAAGGCAGTGTCATAATAGCCATCTTGCCTGCGTATGCTGTCTTCCACTTGCTCTTGTAATTCTGTGTCTACAGCATCAGCGGCCTCCAGATATTGTTCGTAGTCTGAGTTTTCAGCCGCGTAGGCTTCTTGATCCGAATTTTTTGTAAAACTCGGCGCCTTCGAACCAGCGGCTATGATCCTGTCTGCTTCTTCGTCGGACTTCTGTAGGGCGTCTGTGAGGTATACATAGATGCGGTCGCTGAGGGGTGTGTCATCTAACAACACTTCGCGTACGAGATCTTCGGCTTCGTTGCCAAAATCGTCTATGATCTGACTGTCACGCCATTCCATGTAGGTTTCATCTAGTCTTTCTTCCAGACGATCTTGTTGGCGTTGTGTCATGCCATAACCATAGTCGTCATTGGCAAAGAAATCTACTACCTGTGCCACGCTAAAAGCACGCTCATCTGCGTCATAGTCGGGCTCCATTTCCTCGTCATCATCATCACGCTTGGTATTGCGGAAGATCATTTCCGCTTCGAAACCGGCACGGATACCCTGGGCTTCGGGCGATCGCGCCCAGTCTTCCAGAGACGTGGGATTCATCTTGACTTCTAATAGATCCTCTTCCTCATCGATCTCCACACAGTTGGGCACCATCCTATTGCCCTTCCGCTTCATGCCTTGCTGTTGATAACCGTCCCAGCATTTCTCATCCAGTTTCACTGCTTCCAGGAGATTGTTTAATTTTTTCATCAACAGTTGCGGACGACCTTGGCTGTCGGTTTTCAGTCCCAGTTTGTTGGCTTCCTTGCCTGTCTGGCCAGGTTGCACATCCACAGTCAGTGCCATCTTGAAACGCGGATCATTCTTTTGTTTTTCTGTTGGGATGTAGCCCGATGCCTCGGCCACTTGCTTTCTCATCTGCTGTGCCAGTCTATAGGTCTTGATGAATTCTTGTTCTTGTCGAGTCATGGGCCGCCCAAGATTGGCCTTCATATGCAAGAACTTGTAGTAATCATCGTGTGCTTTTTGGTTCTTGGCCACGGGAGTTTGTATGGACTCTTTCCGCATGTCCGACTGTGCTTCTCGGCGCCATTGATCAACCAGTTCCGGTGATGGCGATGGTTTGGCACCCTGCCGTCCATTGCGTATCCAATCTTTCATGGCTTGTTGGAATTCTTCCTTGGCACCAGCACGGATGATATCTCCACGGCTGGCAGTGCCATAGGGCTTGGTGGCCTGGATTGCACGACCAATGGCTTGGGCACCTTGTATGGCATCAGTGCCTGTGGTAGCACAACCTGGCGTGCCAGCTACACAGGCGGCGGCAGCCAAGGCACCTAACTTGGATTTGATACCTTCATCAAGGTTGCCAAAATATTCGGGATTGAGATCTGCGTAACGGCGCATGATGATACCGGCAGCGGCATTGGCTTCGTTTTCCCAGTCACTGCCAGTGTCACCGCTGTGTTCTGGCATAGGAGAGATTTCGTTCTGGCGATGATGTGCCAGTTCGTGGGCCACGGTGCGCATGATGTCCAAAGGATGGCGATTGACCAGGCTCACATACAAAGTATTTTCTTCGGGCTTGTAACGACCAAATGTGTTGTTGCGTTCGCTCCAGGCTGGATCTCTGCGGAACTTGATCTTGGGCATGTGATCTATGCCCAATTGTCCTGCGGCAAAGGCTATGAATCTCTCCAGCATGTGTTCAGCACCTTGGTCCTCATCCATGCGATAAGCACCTTCGGGATCTTTGTTCTTGGCCCTGCGATCAATGTCCAAGGTCTTCATGCCCAGCCGATCGAGATCCTTTTTGTAGAGATGCTCTATGGGTTCCGACCCAAAACTCAAAACGGTTTGTGGAGCGCCTTTGCCGTAGGCACGAGGATCTGCGTGCTTGAGGTCACTGATGTCTTGGCCTAACTTGTACCAATCATACACGTCACTGACATTGACTAACACAGTGCCTGCTGGCATTTCAGGTTTGAATTCTGGACCTGGTGGTTCATCATTGGGATCGTAATCCTCGACACGGCTTTCGCCGCCGCCATCACCACCACCACCGGCATCGCTGCCTTCTGTTGAGCCATATCCAAAGCCTGGATAAAAATATCCACCAAATGATCCCCAACGGCGCTTGCTACGTTTCTTTTTCCGTTCGCTGAGACTCATCAATTGATCTTTGGCCTGCAGGCGTGCGTTGCGCAGTCGTTCAAGGGTGCCGTTGCCTCGCAACACCTTGAAGGCCAGATTCTCCGGACCAAACTCACCGTGCTGGTCCAATCCGCTCTGACGGAGCTCACGTATCTTGGTAGCCATCTTGTCCATGCGATCGAGGTCCCCGGATTCAATGGCCTGATCAATACGTGATGCAAGATCTTCGTACTTGCTCTTGACTGAAATGTCATCTACGTCAGGTTGTCTACGATTAGGAACACGCACCCATTTGTCATGCAACACTGAATATATGCCCTGGCTGTGATGTGGTTTGCGGGCATCTTGCACATAGAGTTCTACGTCATAGCCACCGATCTTGAAATCATGCTGATCGTTGTACTGATATTTCTTCGCATCAAAAAGTTCACGATAGACTTCGCTGTCATCAGCCCTGGGCAGGTCTGTGACTAAATGAAGATCTATGTCTGAATGAGGGGTGTATGTATAGGCTGCATTAGAGCCAGACACAGTGATGTCTTTGACTTCGACACCTATGCCCAGGCTTTCGCGGAAGTCGTCTGCGATAGCCAGCAGACGTTCGCGCACTTGTGGCAACATCTGCTCGTCTGGCCCCCAGATTCGGGGGTTTAGACGATCATTAAATTTTACAGCGTCTGAAAGACGATAATTTTCTAACTCACGGAGATCCATGAGTGTATTTACCGTTATTTGGTTTTGGCGGCTTTGGCTTTGCGAGCGGCCGGTTTCTTGTCTTCCGCAGGTGTTTTGGTGCTTTCGCTGGGTTGATTTGTATTCAACACAGTGGGTGCAGTAACAGGTGCCTGGCTGGCTGGAGTTACTTGGACATTGGTACCAAATTCTCGGGCAAAGGCTTCATACAAGGGTTGCTGTTGGGCGTAGTCAAACACATAATTACCGGTATGACGCAACAACACACGCTTGTCCACCCAGATCTTGCCGCCGAGATCACGCCAATTTTCACAGAAAGTCCAGTCTTCCGAATAGTAGCGATTCTCACGCACCGCGGTATCATAGTAAGTCTTTAGATGCTTGTCCAGTTCCTTGGGCAAGCCTATATCGTTGTTGAAAGGCTTCACAGCAGGATGAGAATTAAGTTTATCAAACACGTGGCGCTTGACAAGCATGAATCCTGTTCCAGTCTTTGAAACTTCTTGAAGACCATCTTCCCCAGTTTCGGCGCCGTCAAAGCCGTTGACCACCCACTTCACTGGCAAGGTTTTCATAGGATACAAGCCACCTATCACGTCAACGTCTCTACAAAGCAGGACCAAGAGATGCCAAGGTTCCCAACCGATGTCGGCATCGATGAACATGAGATGTGTGCTGTCAGGGTTGTTGAGGAATTTGGCCACAAGTGTATTGCGGGCACGTGATATCAATGATTCATTGGTCATGGTTTCCATGGTCCACTCCAAGCCCAGTTGTCGGCAGGTGTTGGACCATTTGATGTAACTCATGAATGTGGATTCTGTAAGCATGCCGCCGTAGCAGGGCATGCAGATATGAACACGGGTCTGTCTCAGTAGATCTACGTTTACGGTGATTTGTTGTTCGGCCATTTGGCATCCTCTCAAAATATACGCAGATATTTAACGACTATTTTGGAGGGTGAGATATTTTAGTTCAGGGGCAAGCGCCAGGGCAGATTCACTGGCATAGGAATCTGTCGGCGACCGGGTCTGGGCATGGAAGGTATGGGACTGGGATGTCTCATTTTTTCTTGCGTCCGGCGCAGTGTGCTCTTTGGCTGAAACCGCGAGGACGTTGGCAATTGATACTGCGTTTGTACTTTTGGCTCCATTTTTCGGAGATGAATTCTTTAGCCCGCATTTTTCTCGTCGAGATAATCGCTCATTTCGATTTCACGACCACGTGCGATAGGGCGTCGACCTTGTTTGGCCATGAATGCTTGGTATTCCGCCAGGGCTTGGACCATGCGATCTACCACTTCGCCTTTTTGTAAGACATAGTGGAGTCGGTCATAATCACCAGATTTCAACATCTGTAGCATGCTGGAGAATTTGCCTGCGAGATTGGATTTGAGACTGGCTTCATCCCAGGTTCCCATGCCACCATCGGGTCTGATCTGATGGCCAGCATCAGGGTCGTTGATCAATACTGCTTCGTCTATGTCACTGTCCATGGAGCTGGCTATTTCAGCTCCAGCCACACGTCCGGCCAATTGCCCCAAAGCACCGGCACCAGCAGATCGTGCCACTGCGCCGCCCAATGCAGCTCCTAACATGGGAGCAAATTCCTTGACTTCACTGCCAATGACCTCGTCAAAAATTTTCACGATCACATCGGCTAACTTGGTTTTGGTCTGGGTGTCAGGATACAACTGTTTGACCAGGCGTGTTTTTTGTTCCTCGTCCATGCCAGGCCATTTGGCGCGGATCTCTGTGGCCGATGTCATGCCTGGTCCAAACTGTACCGTGGGCAGATATACCATGTAACCGTGCTGGTCCATGGGTTGGAGATTGTTTCTTTTGTAAGGTTGCAGGTAGGAAGACGTGCCGTCTTTTTTCACGCCTCCAGCCAAGGGTTGCTGTTCGCGATCTTTTTCACTGCGAGCAAAGATCAGCACAGTGTCTTTGGGATCATAATGCTGAGTTATTTCTTTGGCCTGGAACGGCGATTTGACCTGGATGAATCTGTGTCCGTCTACGCCGGCAATGCGAGCCAGTTTTTGTTTTACTTCAAAAGGAAACGGACGGTTAGATGTATCTGCTGTGGCTGCTACATAAATGTCTGCCGAGGGAAATGCTTCACGTGCGGCATCGTACAATGCTTTGTGCCCTGCATGGAATGGGTGGAAACCACCTGGTATGATCACGAGCTTTTTCATACCAGTATTTACCGTTACATGTTTTCTAACAGCCAGAGATAAATGGGTGTGATAAAACAGAATTTGATGGAACCGTTACAGCCCATGTTGCCATAAAACTCCGTTTGCGTGGGCTCTGAGGTCCCGTTGTAATCATGTAGATATAAAGACTTTTCATACAAGATCTGATCTACGTTGATTTCGTCGAAGCACATGTCTCTTATGGTCAGTAACAAATCTTCAACTATCTGACCGTTTTCATTAACCTTGGTGTGATCCGGGGTTTTACCCGACATTTCCAAACACATTTCGTGTTGTGCATCATCATCAACAAATTCAATGATAACCTTGTCAGTTTCAGGACGTGCTGGGCCATTCCACACAGGCTGGCCATCAATGCTGACAGTGAGAGTTAGGCCCGGTGCAGTGGCCCCCAGTATGAAACTAAAAGAACTTTTGACCATCAATAACTCATCGCTACCTGGGTTATGGTTCCTGCCACGAATCCCTCTACGTTGGCCCGGATCCAAGTGAAGTTGCCCGTGATGTTGGTAGAAAAATTGGTAGTGGTCTGCGATGACAAGCTGTCATATTCGTAAACTTTGAACCAGGCTGCATCCGTGGTAGGATCGCTGTCCAAGGTGCATTCTATCTTGATCAGACCTCGAAAGTTTACGAGATAAAACGCTATGGTTTGGAGGTCACCATATCCACCATAATAGTCAGCGGCTTTTTCGCGATCTCCTGACCAGTCCAAGCTGGATCCATCATAGTTGCCCGATGGTGTACCATAAGAAGTGGTTGGCAGTAGTTGTACTGTAGTGGTTTTCATTCTGTCGCTATTTCCACCATGGTATTTGGGCCTGCTAATTCTTGGATCACTGCTTCCAAGCTGCTCACGCTTTCTTGAGGCAGGATAGCCGGGCTGTCTTGCTCGCTGTCGCGTATCAAGCGCGATACTTTTATAACGATGATTTCTTCCTGTATTTTTGCCATGATAGTTTATTTATACGTGGTTATAGGCTGGGTTTTCCTTGCCAGTCGGGGATGAATCAAACTCAGCATGGTTTCAAGTCCAACTACGCTGTGATCGATGAAAAAATAATCTTGGGGGTTTTTCCAACTGGTGTGATTGACCCATTCATTCAGGCTAGGGCTCAAACGCATGTCAGTCTGTTTTACCAGGAAATCTCTCAAAGCCTGTGACCGACTGTCGCTGATGTTGGCATAGCGCAGCCAGGTACGATAGGCATAAGATGATTTTTTCAAGTACACATGACCAACTTCCTGCCCGGACAGCTTGAGTTTGCGCAGATGCATCTTGGACTGATCCAACCAGGGTATGTCCAAGAGTTCATCTAAAAAAGATTGATCCTGTGTATAGAAATATAAGCAGTTGCCCGAAATTACCAGTTTAAATCTGCCAGCACGGTATTGCAACCAATCCGCCATGTCATGCACATTTTTTTTGACTGTGTCGTCTATCTGTCGGGGAGTCCAATCTGTACGCCACGAACCGCCGTAGTTTCGATTGATAGCACGATGTCCCCAACTCTGCCGTATTGCCAAGATACGATCAATCTTTTTATGATCGGGATATCTCAGTACTGCTGCCTCAGGAAGATATACCAGCAGGCAATGATCGTATTTGCCAAACCAAGCGCCGGGCCTGGAAACTATGTCACAGGGTATCTTAGTCACGAGGTTTGAACCTATCGATCACTATATAACCTTTTTGATCCACGCTGGGCCTGGTGGCAGTATCAGTGGAGAAAGTCACTGCGTCATCAACTCGGTCTATTGCCACTGTGCAGGATTTTAATTCTTCGAACATGATTTTTTTGCTCAGTGGTACCCGGATGATCTCGTCGATCTTCCTGCTCAAGGGTCGGGCACCCATCTTGGGATCATACCCCACCTGTGCCAGATAATCAATCACTGCCTCGGTCAGTGTTAATCGTATGTCTTTGTCTGCCAGGCTGGTCTTGAGTTCGTCTATGAATTTAACGACGATTTTCTTTATAGCCAAGGTATCCAACTTTTCAAACTTGCAGATCTGGTCTATCCTGTTGCGCAGTTCAGGCTTGAAGAAATCTTTCATGGCACGATCTTCTTCGCCGGTGCGTTCCAGGCTCTTGGCAAATCCAATGTTGTTGTTTTCGTTGTCTCTGGCTCCAAGATTAGAAGTCATGATCACTATGGTGTTCTTGCAGTCCACGGTCTTGCCATTGCTACTGGTGATCCTGCCTTCATCCAGCAGTTGCAACAGGATATTGATCACGTCAGGGTGTGCCTTTTCGATTTCATCCAACAATATGATAGCATAAGGATTCTTGCTGAGATCAGAAATCATCTTGCCACCACCCAGGTTGCCATCTTCATAACCCACATAACCCGGTGGCGCACCAATGAGACTGCTTACTGTGTGTCGTTCTTGATACTCGCTCATGTCATATTTCAGCAAGGGCATGTCAAGATACCGGCTTAGCAATCGCGCCAGTTCAGTTTTGCCCGTGCCTGTTGGCCCCAGGAACAGAAAGCTGCTCATAGGTCTGCCTTTGTGTCCGATGCCGGCAAAAGACACGTAGATCCTGTCCAGCACAGCATCCACGGCTTGATCTTGCCCGTGCAACAGTTGTTTTATATTGGTGGCGAGATCGCGTATCTTGGAACTCTGCTCGTTCTTCAATCTATCCAAGGGCACACCGGCGGTTTTGCTGGCCTGGGCCATGATCATGTCTTGCGTGACTGTGATCGTACCTGCATCTTTTACCCGCTCTCGAGCACAAGCACCGTCCAGGAGATCTATGCTCTTGTCGGGATTTTTCTTGTCATGGATGTATCTGTGCGATAACTCGATGGCAGCCTTGATAGCATCGGTGTCGATCATGACATCATGGAACTTTTCCAAGCGAGCACTGAGACCAATAAGGATCTGCTCTGTGGCTTCCATGGAAGGTTCATCTATACTGAGCCTATGGAACCGGCGCATGAGAGCGCGATCCTTTTCAAAACTCTCGTAATATTCTTCCCATGTGGTCGAGGCCACGACCTTGAGCACTCCTTTGGTTATGGCTGGTTTGATCATGTTGGCAAAATCTAACTGGCTGGAACCTGAAGATCCAGCACCACGCATGGTATGTGCTTCATCGATAAACAGCACACAGTTCTTCTTGGCTTCCAAGGCCTGGATCACTGCCTTGAGTTTTTCTTCAAATTCTCCACGATACTTTGATCCTGCTAAAAGGCTGCCTATCTCCAATGACCACAGTTCGTGATTGTGTAAAAACTTAGGCACCTGGTTCTGATTCATCCTCTGCGCAAGGCCCTCAACTATGGCCGTCTTGCCTACGCCAGGATCGCCTACCATGAGCACGTTGCTCTTGAATCTGCGTGCCAGCACTGTGACCATTTCTTCCACTTCAGTGTCACGGCCGATCACAGGTTCCAGGCGATCTTGTTTGGCCATCTTGGTCAAGTTCACACAGTGCTCTTCCAAGATCTCTGTGGCCTGTTGGTCAGTGATGGTGATATCTTTGTGATTGTAATTCTGTTCCCAGAACTGCACAAACTCAGCCTTGGTGATGCCATGTTTGAGCAAGAAATAGTGGGCATGGCTATTGGTTTCAGCCATGATGGCTAGATAAAGATCCGCAGTAGTCAACGTACGACGCCCGGTGAACAACACCTGGGTCATGGCACGGTTGAAACATCTTTCCAAGCCATTGGTTTTCTTGGGTTGGTCACCATCGTTGACAGTGCCCATGCTGGTGATACTTTGTAGGTAATTTTGTATCTCCTGTTTCATGACTTCCACGTCTACACCAAATTTCGCCAAGACTGTGGCAAAAGGAGCATGGTGGACCATGGCCAGCAACAGGTGCTCGATGACCACATAACGATGATTGTGATCGCGTGCCAACTTGACTGCGTTGTCGATGATCTGTTCTATTTCAGGATTTGTTTGCATTTTGTTCCTTGTATCTATCCCACATGGTGACACCGTCTAAATGATCTAATTCGTGTTGGAAACATCGGGCCTGCAGGCCTACCAGTGTTTCGGTATGTGCAGTCCCTTGATGATCTTGATATCGCACTTCTACCCAGTCCGGTCTTACAATTGTACACTGATCTCCAGGAAAACTCAAGCATCCTTCATCAAAATCGGCCAGCACGTCGCTTTGTTGCAACACTTCCGGATTGAAACAGGCACGACGCACGCCATGTACCAACATAACAAATACCCTTTGTGACATGCCTACCTGCGGGGCTGCCAACCCTATGCCATTTTGTTTGTGCATGAAATCAAATAGATGCTCGCTGATCATCCTGTTCCGTTCGGGATATTGGAATGTCACTGGTTTGGCTGTGCGATTTAAAACCCGTTTAGTAAGTTTCATAAAAATATTTATTGACCGATTTCTTTCCTGATAGCAGCCATTAAATCCTCGCTCACGGGCGTGGGTATCTTGGCATTGAGCCTGACCAGGAGATCTCCGGCAGGACCGCCTTGCCGACCTGGCAGGCTGCTGGCAGGTACACCTTGGTGTCGGAGTCTCAACATGGCACCAGGTTGTGTCCCTGGAGGTATGGTAAGCGCGAGTTCACGACCCTGTAGATCTGTGATTATAACCTCGCTGCCAACTATGAGTTGCCACACAGTGACCTGGCGATCAGTGATGATGTCCTTGCCTTGTCTTTGCCATCGGGCATCGGGTTTGACTCGGTAAGTGATCACGAGATCTTGACCACCCGGGGCCAGACGCGGATAGCGTATGGTGTCACCATCATCAAGTCCGCGAGGCACGTCAATTTCAATGTTGGACACTGTGTCTCCTACCTGCAGGCTCACAGTGCGTGTGCCTCCTGACAACACATCAGCCAATGTGATCCAGAGATTCAATCTGGCATGACCGGGCTGGCGATTGCGCGGTGGATGCCCAAACATGCTGAAAATATCATCGAAGTTGAAGCCGTTGGCCCCAAAGTTCACATGTACTGATTGGCGTGGGTTGTCATATTCTCTGCGCCGCTCAGGATCGCTGAGCACAGTATGTGCTTCGTTGATGTCTTGGAACTGAGAAGCATCGCCGCCGCGGTCTGGATGGTGTTGCATGGCCAAGCGACGGAAGGCTCGTTTGATTTCGTCTTCCGATGCCGTGCGGGATACTCCCAGTATCTTGTAATAATCTTTCACAGTGTTATTTTACTACCAACACACAGCATTGTCAAATCGGAGATTTGGGTGCAGAACCGTTGTTGGAGGATTCTTTGAGCGTCAACCACTTGTTGAGCAAGGCGTTGCCCGTCCATGCGGCCATGTATCCCGCGAAATACCATTCTGAGAATCTTTGGTCCACGATAAGGTAGACAAACCCCCAGGTAGATACCACGAACGTGGTAAAGCGCATGAATTTGGCTTCGTTAATTCGGCCATCTTTGCATACCAGGTCTTTGAGATCTATCTGGTTGTTTTTGTCTCGTTGGATGTTCCAAAATATCAACACAGCGATTATGACCACTATGGCCAGGATCACGTTCATGCCATGGCTGACTTGCATGGTGGTCAACATCTCTTTCATTTCTTTTCAGCCTCGGATTTCCGGGGTTCATAGTACTCGCGGTACTTGACAATGATTTCTCTCTGCTGAGCCACAAACGCACGTATTTCGGCCATGTCTACTGACAGTTCTTCGTAGCCATCATCGGTCAAGGCAAACAGCACGAGATCCATGTTTTTGGCCTTGAGGTCAGCAAAAACCTTGGCTTGATTTTCTGGAGTCACGACAAACCATTGTGGTGCCGTGGGTTTGAGTGGTTTAGGATCGGCGATGTTCAACGGTGTGCGTTCCTGGGCCCGCTTGCGTATCTCGATGGGCGATACTGAATCCCAACCAAACATGGCACAACCTTGTAGCATGACAGCGGCAACAATGACAGTGATAAAAGTTTTCATTGGGTTGCCTTGTAGTTGGGGTTGGCTATTGCAGGACATTCTTTGTTGATCTCTGTGGCAGTTTTGGCAGCCAGTTCTTGCTCAGTCCTCGGGGCGCCGGATGCTATCTCAAGACAGCGCATGGCGTTCTTGGTTCCACGATTGATCAAGCGTTCCACCAGGTCAGGTTTTTCCTTGGCAAAATTTCCAAAGTCTCGAGGTTGTCCTCGTGCATCTTGGCTGAACTTGCGACTCAAGGCATCTACCTCGGCCTTGTGTTTGCCCGCGATGTCACTGAGGTCGCGATTTATCTGTTGTATGGCTGCGATGTCTTCTGTCATCTGTTTCATCAAGGCCTGCTGTTCTTGTATACCATCCTGCAGTTTCTTGTTATTGTTCTCAGATATGGCCAAGTCAGCCTTGAGATTGATCAAATAATAACCGCCCACGGCCAACAGGATTACCACAACCAACACGACCACGGCCTTGATTGCGCCACCTATACCAAACATCAGGCAATCAATCCTTGTTTGTAAACAGTCTTACCGTTTTCACGCATGGCTGTCATGGCCTGGCGCTTGAGATTAGCGGGATCATAACTCACATGCACCCATCCTGAATCAGGGATGCCTGGTGTGTAAAATTCCAGGATCAACTGGGTGAACTGGAAGTATTCGGCGATATACTTGGCCAAGTCGGCGTTGGGCACGCCGGGGATCTCAATGTCTGCTGCCTGTCCTTTGCAGTGATCACTGGTACGGCTGCCGCCCACAGCGGCATTGACATCTGGTGCGCGATATCCAGAATTGACCTTGATACCACGACCATAGGCCGTGCGCAGAGGTTGGAGTATTTGTTCGCATAATATGCGTAGATTATCAATCACATCTTCCGGCGGGGTGTTGTCAAGACCGTGACGCAGTGCTGTCTCTGACTTGATCATTTCGTTGAGGCTGAAATTTTCGGTTAGTTGCATATAAAAGCTCCTTGTGCCGATATTTACCTTAAATATCACGATGAATGTACTGATACTCACCCCAGACGCTGTAGGCAGCACCTTGTTACAGCGATTGATAACCATATACATGCAATTTTGTGAGTATGATCGGCCAGTGATCAATCTGCACGAACTGACCAACGGATTAGAAAAATATTTCAGTCCCGAGTTCAATCGTGAAATCGTCAGCAAAAAGAAAGTACCAAACTGGGGTTATCATCAAAGTCTACAACAAATCGTGGAAGTTTTGAGCAGTGTTGACCACTACAAAACTTCTCGCTTGGCACATTATCATCTGGTCAATCGCCAAGATCCTTTGCAGGATCAGGTTCCATTTTACAATTACCTGAATGAAAACTTTTATATCATATCTTGCAGGCGTAAAAATGTGTTTGAACATGCGCTCAGCAGGACTCTAAGCAATGTAATCAAAAAACTCAATGTTTACTCTGGTGCAGAAAAGATTGATACTTTCTTGCCTTTATACAGAGATAAAATAGAAATAGATCAAATGAGTTTGATCAAATATCTCGATGCCTACAAACACTATGCTGACTGGGTAGATAATTTTTTCCATGTATCTTCTTACTTTACCTACGAAGATCACTTGCCCGAGATAGAAAAGTTCATACTGTCTTTGCCGTTTTTTTCGGGGCAGACAGAAAAACTTTCTTGGGATGCAAAGTTTGGAATCAGTGTCAACGATTGGAATCGCTGTCAGCATGCTGTCAGCGATATTGGTTCATACATGATACACGGCCAGGGCAAGAACTCAGCATTGGCCTATGAGTATGACAATGGACCCAAGATTGACAACACCGTGGTAACATTTTATCAACGGCATGCACATGAGTCTTGGCCCGCTATACATAACACCACAGATTTTGCCAATCTTCCCGACTGGTACAAAAAATCAACTTATCAGATGATCGCCAAGGAAAAAATCACAAATCAATTGGTCACTGACAGAAATTTTGACAGCTACTTCGGCAATCTTCGCGCAGGGTTTGATAATGTACAACAAACTATCAAAAAGATGCAAGAGTTGGATATCATCGTATCTCCTCCTCCAATCAAGAAACAAACGTTGGAGGAGAAAAAACACATGATAAAAAATTTCAATCAATGTGTTGCCACGTTCAATGACTGGGTCAAAACCAACGCAAGATTTGGCCCAGAAATCAACGATGATTCAATACAAAAACAAGTGCAATTTGAACAGCAATATTGGAAACTACCAGTTACCCCTCAAGTTTCTGCACCACATGATTTGCCAGCCATTGAGCAGTAAGCAAATCAAAATGATGACCATCTCTGGCGATATCTAATCTTGGAACTTGTACACAGCATGCTTGATCCTCAAAGCACACGCTGAGTAAATCAAAGTAATAAAACTTTTGCTTGATCTCCTCAGAGAGATATTGGGGTAATGCGGCCAATTCTTGGATTGATTTTGGAGGTCGACTGGGCCAATCTGGTCCTTTGATATCCAGCCAACTTTGGTCAATGTTGGGCTTGAAATCAGGAATCACGTAGTGCAAGACCTGCGTAGATACGCCACGTACCTTGGACACACAGGATTGGAAGTGCTGATAATCCTCAGCATCGCTGGCCTGGGATCTATCAATGCGCCTGAGTTCATCATCTCGGATGTGATCCATGGTTTCACGGCGATGTATGTAGCTCCACAGGATAATCATGACACTGGGTTGAATTTCGTCAATGATCTGTTGGGCACGCCTGCAGATCCAGTCATTGCTGGCGCCATCCATGCTGACGTTGATGGTTCGTTGCCCTATAGTCTGTTGCAGTAGATAAGGCCATGTGTGTGATCTAGGACTGCCCAGGCCCACTGTAAAACTATCTCCAATGCACCAAATTGCGGTCTGCAAACATGTTCGGTCTGTGGGCCAAGGTAGGTCGCGAAATCCCCGATCGTTGTAGTGATATTCTACGGCGTGAGGATATCTATCAAACCAGGCACGGTCAACACAGTGGTCGGGCGAATCTAACCCGCTGTGGCGCCAGCATTGATTGACCCGGCTGAGGATTCTTAAATCTGGGAGAACTTGCCCGGGCGGGCAGCCGTGGATCACTCCAGACCCATCTCTCGACGTATCTTGGTGGCCGAGATCTCTGTGATGGACTCGTCAAAGGTCTCTTCACCTGAGGTATACCCCACTCCGCGGCCCCAGCCTATGTGTACAATGTTGGGTACCACTTGGATCTCGTACTGCCCTTGATAGATTGGATCAAGGTCTCTGCGGATGTAATTTTTTACTTGTTCTATAGCAAAAGGATTTGATCCTTGCCAACCCTGTACATCCCGCACCTGTATGACTACCTGTCCTGTGCGGGCTATGAGTCTTTCAAACAAGGCTCTATGGCCGGCATGCCAAGGCTGCCATCGTCCCAACATCTGCACAGTTTCCTTGCGCCAGTCAAACACGGGTCTCCGTCGATCTTCCAAGATGTGCTGACCAATGAATTCGGCCCATTTCTCCGCGTTCTGTTCTGTCACCCGGAAATCGTAAACGTCCGGTGGTGTAAACATGCGGTTGGTATCTTCATAGCGACCTGCGTCAATGGTATCCATCCATATGGTCCAGTCGGCTTTGTAATTGTAGCGCATCTCGGGCAAAGGCGCCACGAAATCTACAATCACAAAATCCGCTTGCGACTTGTCTGCGAGTTCTCGCATCCTATGGCTTTGCCGGATACGACCTTCCTGGCTGAAATCCCAATCGTTGAACTTCTTTCTAACATCATCGGCATTGTACCATTGCACAGTGGCATAACTCTGGTGGGCCATCTCTTTTTCATCATGGAACATGCCACTGTTTGTTTCGAGATATTGTTTCAATGCAGTGGCCATGAAAGTCTTGCCTGCGCCTGGCAAACCCATGATCAATATTCTTTTAGACATTTTATACTCCTGTGAGGTTGTGAAAAAAATCGCTTTGATTAGCGATGATGTGTTTGGCTGCGGCTTCATGTGCCTGTTCCAAAGGATGCTCGGTATCGCTGATTGCGTAATCATGATCTCTGCTCCATTCTACAAAGTTGCGACCTTGGAAGTTGCGTAGATAATGCTTGGCATGTTGTTGTAACAATGAGATGGCCGGACTACAATGATACTGCGTATCAAATATGAGATGATCCATGTAAGTCATCATGTATGGTATGTTGCGCTGTACCAAAGTATCTATGCAGGTCTTGATGACGATCAGGGCATTGAGTTTGTCACGGTAATCACCCTGCAGATGAGAAAAATAAAACTTGTTTTCTTCTGACTTTTCACCGGGCCGCAGAGTGGACCAATCTCTATCCCAGGGAGTCTGATTCATGCCGTAGTCAAATCTATCAATGTAGGTCCAGTTGATCACATAGATATCATCGCCGGGGCTAGCCGCATGGCTCAACACACGATCCGCTATGGATAGATTGCCGGCGCCGGGCCTGGCATAACAAATATAGTCTTGCTCGAAATATCGGGCCAAATGGGCCGGCCATGTCAATTGGCTGGCTGAGGCGGAGGCGTGTCCTCGGCCGTCATCGGCTAAATCCGTGCCGAAAACGAAACTACAACCAAAACTTTTGAGCATGTGATTTTATAAAGTAGGGGATACTTTATATACCGGCGGCGGCTTGTAATTGGCAAATATCTTGCTCGCGATCGTAGATCTGGCGAGGTTCCAGGCCTGCACTTTCGCGAACCTGATTTAGAGCTTTTTCTTTCTTCTCACGATAGTCTTTGGGGCTGAGAGGTACCATGCGGTCAAAGGTTTCTTGGCTCCAAGGCATGGTCTGATCATCATAGTGCATGGTCCAATCCTTGGCGTCAAATTCGGTCAACGTGCTGAGATCTTCCAAGGCTGTGTTGATCTTTTCTCCGGCTGTGCTTCTACGGCGCATCTCTAGATATACCAGATAGCGGCTGGGTCTGATTTCGCCCGGACTCTTTGCCGCATCCAAGACCCAATCATAGCCCTTTTCAAACCAGTTCACGAGATCTTTGGCAGCTGCATCACTGCGCACGAAGAATGAAATCACTATGATGTCATCGTCATCGCCCATCTTGCTGGCGAATTCGTCAACGTGTATGGTAGGCTTGATCATGCCGACCATGTCTTTGTATTCAAGGTTCTCACACAGCGGGAGCTGCGACGGATTGTGATATCTGCTGTTCATCTTGTCGGAATTCTTGTTGGTCAAGGTCTTCTTCATAGGAAGCATCAAGTTCTTCGAGATCAATGTCTTGATCCTCTAACTCCATGCTGCCAGTGCGTATGTCGGAAATCAGGCTCTTGGGCATGACTATTTCTACCAACCATACCATTTTTTCTACCAAGCGAGCCTTGTGCGTGCCTGGCACATAATCATCAGGATTCTCAATCTTGATCGGAATCTTGATGCGTTTCTTTTTGAACTTGATGTTGCAGTCAAAAGGTAGCAATCGCCGGGCACCGCGTGGATCGGGCATGAGCCGTTCGGGCCACATGAAGATGCAACCCACGGTGTATTTGCCCACATCAGGTCCCTGTACCAGTTCCCCATAAATCCAGTTTTTAAAAGCGTAGAGATCCAGTTCGTCCAACACCCGCTCAAAATCCAGCAGGGTCAGTAGACTGCCTTCGGAAAGATACAGATTTTTGATGTTTTCGGCCACCAACCAGTAGTCTTCATGGTTTTCAAAAACATCTTTGTCAAGTTTGCTGTGCATATGATATTTATTGGCGCGAACCAAATACGATTTAGACTGTAGAGGGTCACTGGAGCCTAATACTTATGTCTCTAAATCCACCAATACCTACCCATAGATCATTGTGCCGCAGCCACCTAAATACTGTTGGGTAGCGAAAATTATGTTCAAAGGAGAACCGGATTTGAGCAGAGCACGAGGAGCCAAGGCACAACGCCGCATGGCGCAACAGCAGTCCCAAGCAGTAGAAAACACCATCAACTTTAGACCAGCAGTAAAAACCCAACAACGACCCATAGAACTGATTCCAAAGACCCGAGGCCAAGAACGCTTGGTACTGAGTCTGCTGGAGGAAAGCGTGGCCATAACCGTGACTGTGGGTCCAGCTGGTACCGGCAAGACTTATTTGGCCATGCAAGCAGCTATACGTGCGTTGCGCAGTGGCGATGTAGATAAGATCGTGCTCACACGCCCGGCTGTGGGTGTGGAAGATGAACAGCATGGATTCCTGCCCGGTGACCTCATGGCCAAGATGGAACCTTGGACACGGCCGCTTTTAGACGTGTTGAAAGAATACTATCATCCTCGAGAGATCGCTAAAATGCTGGAAGATCAGATCATTGAAATCTCTCCCTTGGCATACATGCGAGGGCGAACTTTTAAAAATGCTTGGATCGTGGCCGATGAAATGCAGAATGCTACTCCGGGACAGATGAAAATGTTGCTGAGTCGCATAGGACATGGATCTAAGATCACTGTCACGGGTGACGTGGATCAAGCAGATCGCAGAACCGATGAAAATGGCCTCATGGACCTGGCTGCGAGATTAGATCAGCGCCAGGTGCCGGGCATAGATGTTGTCAAAATGACCGGTCGTGATATCCAGCGTCACCCAATGATCACTGAGATACTGGCGCTGTATCAGCAGTAGACTTATCATCGACGATCTTGAGGCCATGAAAAGCCTCAAGATCCTCTATGAGTTTTTTGTAGTGCCTGTGATAAAAATCTCTGATCTTCCACCAATCCTTAGGCACGGTGATGCCATCGAGTGTGGCCAGCACCACCTGTTGGGTACCAAAGTCTAACACCACAGCAGCCGTTTGTAAATCGTTGGTTTTCAATTTTTTGCTGGCGCTGACCATTTCGTCTAACTTGCCATTGGGCCGGCGGATGTATTTCACAATAAAATATCTCATCTGTTCCCCACAATAAGTATTCCAATGATACTACTTATAGGTCAAAGTGGCACAGGACTCACATTTTTGACTTGGAGTCTTCAATATCTTAGACTACGGTGCTCTCATCGCCCAGATCTGTATGAACCTTGTGCGGATGGCAGTTTTCATAACTTTCTAAAAGAAAAACATTACCGTGGTGCGTTACCCCCTGCTAATGAGTTCGCTCCAGAAGACGTTGTGTTTTGGAATCCAAACCATCAACGATACCTTGATCAAAAACCTCGAGGTGTTTCTGCATTGATGGTCTCGGTGACAAGACCTGAGACCAAAAGATGGTTGTTCAATCGCAATTGGCGGTGTGTACCAAATTGGACAGTGAAAAAATTGCATCAAGATCTGTGCCAACACCACAACAAAATAAACGTAGATCGCGCCTTTTCACGATACTGGACCAAGTACACGGATTACATTGATTATGACCGATACTACACTAATATTAAAACTATAGACTTAGATGAAATTTTTCGTACCTTGCACAACCATATAGAACAATTGTGTGAGTATTTCAACTTAGGATTTGACCATGAAAGATTTCATTCCTGGGTAAAAACTTATCATCAATGGAGACATATCAACCTTAACTTACCAGAGGAAAAAGAAGTAACCGATATCATGTCATCGGATTCGATCTTGACCGACGAAGCAAAACAAGTTCTTAAAAAATTGATTTTACATGATACTTGACATAGAGAGATCGCCGGATCATATGTGGCAACTCAAATCTACCATCGTAGATAAATTTGGCTATGATCAAAGCGGCACCAACCGTTATCGCTTCAATGCTCAGGGTTATCGCTCTGACATAGACTTCGATTTTGATAGTCCTTGTTTGGTCACTATCGGCCCCAGTATCAGTTTTGGTATTGGAATACCCATTGAAAAAACTTTTTCGTTTCAACTGGCACAGAGTTTGAGATTGGCAAATTACAATTTCAGCGTAGGGTGTTATAGACATACCAGCATGGATTATGTCGGCCTGCTCACACAGTTGGCTACAAAACCCAACATCAAAGCCATGGTTATCAACTGGAATAATCTAAGTCGAGTGCGTACAGACAACAGCGTGCAAGATGATCATAACGTCGAAGCATGTATCTCAAGATTGGCCAACTTGCTGAATTTTGCAGACAAAACAGTGTGTGTACCTTGCCTACACATACTCTTTGATCCGGATCGAATTAATCTGCCCAGAGATTTACAGCGTCGTTTGCTGATTTACAACCAAGGAGTTGTTGATCACAGCCCTTCTTGTGGCGATCAACCGGCCTTTGGTGTCAAGACCAATGCGTTCATCTACAAAGCATTGCTATCCAAGACTCGTGAGTTCTATCATAGTAGCAGATAAGTTGATTTCTTGATCCGCAATCAGTGAAATATTGGCCATGCCATTGCGTATGATCACTATGGCCTGATCTTGTTTTTCTGTGTCCTTGCTCCAGATATCAAGATTGTCATACATCCAACGGAAAATTTCTTGTGCGTTGTTTTGATCGTTGGGTATGTTTTGGCACATGAGTTTGCGTGCTTCATTGATGCGTCCTTGTTTGATCAAGTCAACCGCTGTCAAGCGCCAGTCCACACTTTGTGTTTCATCACCATGAGGTGATTCCAGGCGCCCCGATACGGAATTCATCTGGCATGTGTTTAGGCATTTGCGTAGATCTGGGTAGGCGGCTTTGACATAGGTATCCAGCGTGTCAAGATCAAACTCTACGCTTTCAGTGACCAGTACAGTAGCCACGCGAGCAGTAAACTCAGTGACATCAACCCTTTCGATATGAAATCCCTGGCATCTACTATGCAGAGCAGGTATAACCCTGTTAGGATAGTTACAAGTAAGTATAAACCGAGCGCTGGCATGATATGTCTCCATTACGCCGCGTAGCGCGGCCTGGCCGTTGGGTGATATGTAATCAGCTTCGTCTAACAGCACTACCTTGAACTGTCCAAAGGGCATGGTTTGCACGAAGCCAGTGATTTTGTCGCGAATGGTATCCACTGAGTTTTCGCGGCTGGCGTTGATCTCCAGCACATCATAATCGTCAATCTCCAGAGCCCGGATCAGGATCTTGGCCAAGGTAGTCTTGCCCACACCCGGTGCACCAGAAAACAACAGATGCGGAATGGTCTTGCTGTCAATCCAGGCCTGTACCTGCTGTCGCTGGGCATCATCACGGAACACATAATCTGTCACAGTCTGTGGGCGATATTTTTCTGTCCAAAGTTCTTTCACGCTATTCCTTTTTCAATGCATCAATGATTCGTTCTTGTTCCCATTGTGCCTCTTCGGCATACTTAGGCAACCTATCATACCTGTCTTCTAACCAACATTTTAGCATGTATAAGTCGCGTTTGCAAGCAGAACTGGTCCAACCGTCATTGTAAGGCGAGGAAATTTCTATAAGGCTGGCACCGATGGCTCGATAAGCCAATTCGAGATTGGGTTTTTGAAATCCCATGTCCTGGGTTAATAACGGTCTTTGCGGCTGGCTTGTATGGCTTCGCTGATGGTATCGTCGGCACCAGGTTCTTCGTCACTGACCAAGAGGATGTCGTTAGGATCTACCCGGCGTATGGTCTTGGTACCTTCGTCGTCTTCGATATCCAGGCCACGTGTCCAACGACCGTGGGCCACACAGATCCACTGTCCCGGAGTCACGTCTTTCTGTTCCGGACCCACAGCATAGACCTGACCCCAGCGTGGGCGTATGCCCGCAGTGGTGCCGTTGTCGTTCATGAGTATGATGCCTGAACTCAGGCTGCGACCTTCAAAATTCATGTCGGTCACTATGATAGAATCCTTCAAGGGTTTCAGTGCCGACACCTTGTGTGGCGAGTAAGCGAATTTCATTTACAGTTTCCTTACACCTGGTTGTTGTTGGGCCAATTCTCTTGGGCTCTTGATAGGTTCTTGCTTGACTTGGCGGGCTCGCGCGATAGCCGCGGCCAATCCGGCAGCAGGCTCAGCAGATTGTGCTGTCTCGGGTGCAGAGACCTCGGGCTTCTCAAAATCATCTTGGAAGTCTTCGGGAGGTGCTGGTATATCCACAGGCGCAGTCTTTTGATTTTTGCCTTGAGGGCGTTCAACATTGCTGATCTGGCGATTGTACTGTCGGCCTACCTGGGCTTTGCGATTTTCTATGGCACGATTGTTGCTGTCAATGAGATCGCCGCGTGCATTTACTTTCATGTTGCCAACCGCGCGGGTGTTTTCGTTCTGCAGTTGCAATCGGCCAAGATCAACCATTTTGCCCTGTGCTGTGCGATATATTTTTCTGGTCATAAGTGTTCCTTGTTGTCCTGATATTTAACGCAAGAATTCGCGTGGGTCTAAATCATAGTGCATAGAATCTATGCGATGCACACCTAGGAGATACAATACATAACTGGCCACAGATGATCCGCGGCCCACTCCCCAGATGCAGTGATTGTCTCGCAGTACATCCACGAAATATTTGAGATATCGCAGAAGATCAAACAGATCGTGTTGCTGATACAGCAACAGTTCTTCACCAACCCTTTGCAGTTGCTCTTGTGTAGAACACAATGACAGCACATGTGCGGCGATATCCAGATCTTTGTACTGATCGGGCATGAACCACTGTGATTGTCGGATCTTGTCAAATTCATCTACGCTGAGATCTTCGTTGGCTGGCTTGGCCCAGGTCCGCAGTTGTCCTGGATCTTGTATGTTACCGATCATGCCGGCTACATCCATGCTGGGCTCAACACAAACGCCTGGCATGGCAGTGATGTCTCGCCCCTGCATGATAAGATCGCAGAGATCCAAGTCTTGGAATACTATCTCTCCAAATTTATTGGTCTTCATCGCGTGCAAAATTAGCAAACACCACTGATTCTTTTCCGTCGTCTTTTTCTTGATCCCAATCCAGTCCAAAATCTTTCCACTCTGGCACCCGGTCCAGGCTGACTATTTTACCATCACCTCGAGGACGGCCTGCGTGCCACATGGGTTTGGGATCCAACCACCAACCGTTTTGGGCCAGGCCTGGCCCCACATTTTCTCCATGGCTGTGTAGGTAACTCATGGAATCACCCTGGGTGCTCCAGATTTCTACGTCAGTCACTACCATGCGATTTTCCATGATGGCATTGAGTTTCAAGTATAGCATGATGCCCACGATTTGGTCAACTGGTTCGTCCGGCAGTACCAAGAGTCGGGCACCGGTATCCAGATACTGCTGTAACTTGGAGCTGTCATTTTCGATCAAAATCGAATCGTCCATGACGCAGAAGATCCAGTACTTCATTCGTTCATAGGCTATGTTTTGTTCTGCGTTGTCACCGCTGACAGTGACCAGGTTGAGTTCAACATTGAAATGGTTGACCATGAAACGGTCTTCGAACACTGTGCCTGTGTAAAAACCAAATGATTTTTTCAATCGTGCGTTCATGAGATGTCTATCTTGCCTGAAAAATCCGGAGCGGATCGTTGGTCATCGGACTTGCGTAGTTTTTCTTGGTATTTGTTTTGATAAGTTGTCAGGGCCATCTGGATCTGGGCACACAATTGGGCATTGCCCATGCGATGTGCTATGCCTAACTTTTTGGTCAGTTCTGATACCTTGGTCTGGAGATCGTCCAAACTCATGCTATCAATGTTACCGATCAGTGGATGTTCCATGATAAAAAAGCCCTTGTTGCCATGATAGCATCAAGGGCTGTGTTTGTCAAGCTGATTGGTTAAGCCAACACAGGATAATTATTGCTGCCATCTGGTCCGGTGGAAATCACATACCAAGCCGAATTGATATACATCAAAATCACGCTTTGACCATAACCAGCGTTGGTGAAAGTGATGGTTCCAGTGCCCGATGCTTTCCAACCCGGGTTAGTCACAGTGACAACCATGTTGCCGGCGACCACGCTTTCTCCAATCAGGATCTTGATCTGGCCTTCGTAGCCTGCGGCCAGGGTGGCAGTTTCGGCTCCGGCTGTAGTGAAGCCACTCACTGTCTTGGCAAGGCTACAGGCACCAGCACTGGCCACGTCTTCATAGCTGGGTAGGAATATAGGATCTCTGTTGCGATTGAGGTCGAACATGCTGATGTTGCTGCCACCGTCGCTGGTCTCAAACTCAAATTCATAGGTACCGGTTTTGTTGAATGTGACTGTGCCCGACGCGGCGCTGACTGCCACATAACCTTGGATGTTGCTAGTCCCAACCATGTTGGTAGCCGCGGTCACTGACATGGTATGGTTGATGTTGGACACAGTTATCTGCACACGCCAACGGCTCAGTGTACCAGAAGCGCTGGGATTGGTAAAGGACAGGGATACTGAACCTGAAGTAGTCAAAGTATAGTAGGATCCAGCTGCGAAGTTCACGGTTTGATTGCCGGTGACAGTGCCCAAGGATACCTTGCTTTCACTCATATCCTGCAATTGGGCGTTGCTGAGTATGCTGCCGCCCATGTCGTTGTTCAAAGTAGTACCGGTCAGTGCAGCTTTGAGCACGGCTTTGTTCTGCAGATCCGTGATTTCATCAGCGGCGTAGGTGAAATTGGTCTTGGTATTGGTAAAATTATCGCGGAATCCCTGAGAGTCATTGTCCTGACCGGCTACTGGGTATGTTCCATCGATGTTGTTTGGGTTGATATTTGACGACATTTTAGATCCTTAATTTGTATGTACTTATCTCGCTGTGCGTTAGGACTTCATGATATAGGCCAGCGCATAGTACGGCGGCAAATTGGCATTGGTACCGCTGGTACCACTGCTGGCCACTGTGGTAGCAACCGTTATGCCCGTGACCGCGGAGCCGGTATTAGATGTGACTGTGGAATCTGGAGCACTACCAGAAAAATACTGTGCATCGCTGCCTGTTGGTCCTTGATAAGTGTGATTGTGCCCTGGGTCAGTGACCACGCTGGTGGCCGTGTGCGTATGTGAAACCACTATGGAGTCTGCGCTGCCACCCGTGGTGCCTGGATTGTACGTACTACCTGCGCCCACGATGAACCTATTGCGCAGATCAGGAGTACCACTGGAACCGTTGCACAGCAACCATCCTGTAGGTATCGAGGCCACGGATCCGGACCACATCACTATTACACCGCTGGGCAAAATGTTGGTCAGGCTGTTGGACACAAAAGCCGTGGTGGCCACTTGTGTATTGCTGACACCGTTGGCCGCGGTAGGTGCCGTGGCCACGCCAGTCAGTGTAGATGTACCACTGATAGATAAATTGCCCCCGGTGACGTTGCCCGTGGCTGTGAGTGCCCCGGCTGTGGTAATTGTTCCCGTGGCCGAAATCACGCCCGAGGTCAGTAGATTACCTCCGGTGACATTGCCCGTGGCTGAAATCAATCCTGTGGTGCGTAAATTGCCACCCTGTACATTGCCAGTCAAAGAAGCAGTGGTAGCAGTGATGTCCGTGGCTGTGATCTGGCTGACAGATAGGTTGCCACCAGTGATGTTGCCAGTGGCAGAAACCAGACCGGCCGTGATGATGTTGCCTCCAGTGACGTTACCCGTGGCTGAAATCAATCCTGTGGTGCGTAAATTGCCACCCTGTACATTGCCAGTGACCGACAGTGATCCCAAAGTACCAACCGTAGTAATGCCTGGTTGGCTGGGCGTGCTTAGTGTGCCTGTGAGCGTGACTGATGTTACTTGTGTGGCTGTCATGGTACCCACTGTCAACACGTTGCTCACGGTGAGATCTGCCAATGACCCAATTTCTGTGATGTTGGGCTGGCTGGCAGTTTGCAGTGTGCCGTTGATGATATTGGCTGTGATTGTGCCGCTGGTGATAGTGCCAGAGCAGAGCAGTGTAGTCACTGTGCCCAGAGATGTGATATTGGGTTGCGCAGCTGCCGTGACCGTGGCTGCGGCCACTGCCAACGGTGGCACGAGGCTTTCAAGATAGGTGAAATTCTCGTCTAACTCGTTGAGCGGTATGCTTCCAGACTGTGTTCCAAAGGTATAAGGCAGCGCCATGATTATTCCAAAATGTTGATACGGGGAAATACCAGATATTTATCGAACGAATCCGTGGCTACCCAGCGCACAGCAGGTGTGATAAATCGCGTGGCGCCCCCGTCAAATATGGTACCTGTGCTGGGTATGCCTGATGGTGGAGTGACCCAGAATATTGTTTCGTTGTTGATATTGTCCCAGAACGTGGTGAATCCATTGTTGTTTTGCCATCCAACCAGGACAGAATTAGTTGAAAACAGATCAAACGTTGTAGCCACAGGCGGTTGTGGATCCCAAAGATTGGTCGCAGGATTCCATTGATAGGTCTGGCTGCGATCTATTTCATAGCGATCGACCTTGAAGTCAATGACATTGAGATCTTGATTGAAGTTTTCACGTATGTTATAAGCCACTCGGCCGCTCTCCCCCGGATTGGTGTAGCATATCACCCAGGCCGGAGTGAATCCCAACACACGCCCGTTGGTCTGTTTGGATGTCATCCACAGCGGTAATACCGGTGTCAGCGGTGGGGGGATCTGGCCCACAGTGTCAATGACCTGGGTGCGCATGTTGATCAAGCTGTTGGGATAGACCTTGTCTATTTCGGTGCTGTCACCTTCGTTTACAGGGTAAGGCAGATTGACTTCTTTGCTCACGCTCTGGCCTTGATTGTTTACCAAATCATCAATGACTTCGCTGTATACGACTTCATACAATACCTGGCCATTGGCATCCAGGGCTTGGGCTGTTTTGATCTCGCCCAGGGTGAGATTTTTCCAATAATGATTGATGTCCAGGCTCTGCACATACAGTGACAGGCTTTCAACGTCCAGTCCGTAAGCATGCACATAGGTCACATTCCTGGCCACGCCAAAATTGGGATCGTCAGGACGATATAGCAAATCTACAGGTATGATGTCTTGATTCTGCACCAGATCCTCGATCAGGTCACGATCATCTTGCGGCGGCATGCACTTGATATACAGGCTCTGATATGGTTCATTGAAGTAGCGATCCACGGTCACTGTAAATCTGCGGAACACACTCACAGCATTGGTCAGTTCGGCTTCAATCACCCGGGCGACAGCAGTGGCTCCGGTACCCCCGCCACCGGTTATGGTCACTGTGGGCGCTGTTGTGTAACCACGTCCAGGGTTACCAATGGCTATAGCAGTGATCACACCGTTTACTATGGTGGCTACTCCAGCCGTGGCTTGTATGGCATTGATAGTGTTGGGCGGTGCCGATATGCTTATAGTGGGCTGGGTATTGTAGCCTGATCCACCATTGGTGACCACGATGGTACCAACCTGGTATCCCACCTGCTCAGTCTCACTGCTGAACGCATTGACCGTGAAATCAAACTTTAAATCAAAGGTAGTAGGAGCCTGGACCAAGCGAGTCTGTATTTCAGTGTCAAAGGTCGTGGTGCCACCATCCAAGGCAAAGGTATTGAAACTCACACGACCCGTGATGTTGCCCGACGGTTGCAAAGTCAGTCCCTGAGGCAATTTGCTGTCAGTACCTGGGGCTATGCGATACTGTAGACTGCGACCGCCGCGATTGATCGCTGCCACGTACAAGGTAGATGTGGCCCCGTTGAGTATGGTGCCAAGATCGGGTTCTGTAAGCCAGGTCACTTCAGTATCGACCTGTCCTATGATAGTGATTGTGAAGTAATAGAAAGGTGATATGAACGTGGGAGCATTGGCCTTGAACACGCGAATGGCAAATCTATAAGTCTGCTCTGTGGCACCTTGGTCTGGTATGTAACCATAAAACCACCCGGTGTCAGGGTTGATGCTCAATCCTGGCGGCAAGCTGAATGCTCCGCGATCAAAACCTATACCAGTTTCATCAAACAAGGTTTCGTCGTAGCCAATGCCGGCACCCGTGGTGATGGAATACTCAATGGGGTCACCATCAAAGTCAATGGCATCAAATTTAAATGCATAAAAGTTATCGGCACGCACACGACCAAGATCCCCGGGCGGTGTCAGTAGCACAGGGGTGCGTGTGGGCATGACATCAGCCGTGATAAAGGTGTTGTCTGCGGTAAAGTCTGTGGTGTCGGCACTCATGGAGTCTTTGCTATACACAAAGATCTCAAAGGTACGGAAATTGCTTTCTACTCCATCACTGAGTTCCAGGGTGAATTGGAAGTTAGTGCTGGCAGATCTCGTGCTGAAATCAAAAGGATATTCATCATAGGCCGTGGTCGAATATCCGGCCTGGGCGCCAATACCCGGAGGAACCAAGGGCTCGATCACACCGGCAATGATTCCTGTGCGCGGATCAAGTGCAAGACCAGCAGGCAAGGCACCGGCGAACACGGTCATGCGCACTTCTTGGTCTGGATCAGTGTCAGTAAACTCTATGGGAATGACCACCTCAGATCCATCATAGAAAGTACCCACGTTGCCCGCAGGTGTGACAAAATCTGGCACGTCTTGGCCAGTCACTGTGAGAGTGAATGTGCGATCGGCTACCCGATCCACCACTTCTACACCGTTGACGATCCTTTCGGTATAGGCACGTACAGCAAATTTGCTGGTCACATCGCGGCTGACTTCGGTTGGTACACCTTGTATGCTTGACAAGGCCTTGGGCACACCTTCGATTATACCGGTCTGGCGGCACTGGATGCCGTCGGGCAATTCTCCCGATATCAAGCGATAATAGATCTCCCCGCCATCAGGATCCTCGGCCTTGAGCGTGAGTTGATAAAACACGCCCTCGGGTATGGTACCCACGGATCCTGCAGAGGTCAGCCAGACTGGTTGTGCCATTAGAATGTGTTTCCTGCTATGCGCCTCCAGATCTCACTGGACCCATCGTAGTCTTGGAAGCAGTAATAAAAAAATCCTGCGTCCGCGGCATAGGTGCCCTCGGCGTCGCCCACTGTGCCAACGGCTGTAGCAGGTACGTTTTGTTGATACCTGCTGTATAATTCGCCAAAATTGCTGTTGCATTTTTGGTAGGCCGTGCGTAGCGGGTCGCCCGTGCCGTCGTTGGGTGCTGTGCCTACGTTGATTACTTCTCTTGCCATGTTCTACCTCGCTTTGGAGTATTTAGCGGATTTTGACAGGCTTTACACTCCGTAAAGACCGCGTGTTTGACTGAACAACACAGATTGTTCTGTGGATGTTATCACGCGATTGTACACCCAGGCCTGGGCGATTCTACCGCTGAGAGCGTTGCCCGGTGTTCCGCCCAGGTCTTGGAAAGCCGCCAAGAGCATCTGCCCGCCTGTGGGAGCGGTGGTTTGTGCGGTATAGGTGCTGTCAAACGCACCATTCACAAACAAGGTCATGCCAGCCGCGGTGCTGAAAGTCAAACAAGCAAAATACCAAGTGTTGATGACAAAGGTGGTCACGGATGGAAATGAAGTGATGGGATTGGTCCATGCGGTATGACCACAGTACATGTTGCTACGACCAGCACCAAAGAACATGAAATGTCCTCCGGTGTTACTGCTCAAAAGATTGTTGTCAGTGGCAGTGGTGGCGATCTGGAACCACACACATTTGCTGTAGGCCGTGGTGTTCATGGGTGATCCAGCCACGGTGGCAAACTGTGTGGTGCCGTTGAATGTGAAATAACCACCGGCACCGGAAGTGTAGGCAGGACTGGCGATCAAGGTGGCATCTGTGTTGTTGACCGTGAGATCGTCCCAGGCAGTGCCCGATCCTGAATAACTGCTGGGATTGCCAGCGTCAAGATACATTACAGGGCCCTGAGGCACCATGTTGCTCAGTGCCGCTTGAATCGCACCGGCCATTAGATCACCCCGGCACCGCTGACGAACCAAGTATCCGTTGCTACCTTGATCAATGTGGCCATACCAAATGTAGTCACTGTCCTGTTTCCAGATGTGGCATTGCCAGTTAGATACAAGGTTACACCAGATCCCTGAGCTAGGGTGATGTTGCCCGTGCCTTGATTGACCACTGTGATGGCAGCACCTGTCTGGAACCCTTGGCTGGCGTTGTTGGCTATTGTAAGGATATAGTCGGTGCTTTGTGTTGAGTAGAAATGCTTGCCGGCATCGGCAGTGGCAATAGTTGCATTACCAATGAAACTCACTTGTGGAATATCTCTGTAGCCTATGGCGAAGCCGGCCGTGTTACCTGTGATGTTGCCTGTGGCGATGATGTTACCACCGGTGACATTGCCTGTGGCACTTATCAGGCCTCCTGTTAAGATGTTGCCACCAGTGATGTTGCCTGTGGCACCAGGCACGGCACTGGAATTTACATTCAATGCACCAGCATTGATAATTCCATCTGCTGTAATGTCAAGTGACTGCACAAGCCCTTGACCAGTGCTGATATTTCCAGCAGTGATGTTGCCTGTGACACTTATGACATTGCCATAGGTGATTTCCTTGCTGGTAGTGTTGTAGAACATGACCTCAGCCACATTGGCCACATCATTTCTAACCGGTGCCACTGTGAATGTGTTGGCAGTGGTTTGATCCAAGTTGGCACCAGTGGCATTTAAAATGATTGAGTTGTTGGCCTGGAAGGTACGGCCAGCTAATGTACCAATGGCTACTGCTGCAATACCCTGTGTCAACGAACCAGCACTTGCACCAACGGCCACAGCATCAACACCTTGAGAGGTTTGGCCAGCACCAACGCCAACGGCCACTGTGTTAGCACTTTGGTTAGTAAAACCAGCGGATTGACCAACGGCCACTGCGCTATTACCTTGCGAGGTATCGCCAGCACTCACACCAATTGCCACCGCGGCCCC
>Ga0315909_10000214_pt1 | contig 76931 bp, 123 predicted proteins | sample LakEriMetagenome_11_FD_203527 | JGI IMG/M metagenome (GOLD analysis project Ga0315909, IMG submission 203527) | Freshwater fungal communities from buoy surface, Lake Erie, Ohio, United States - Buoy 2 MA125 | ecosystem: Environmental > Aquatic > Freshwater > Lake | place: USA: Lake Erie, Ohio...
GAACTGGTAAAAAACACAATTGTCATATGACGGAAGGAAAAAAAGATTTGTGGAATGTTAAAGATAAAAAATTAGAATGTTATGGAAGCAAAACAGACAGCGGTAGAATGGTTTAATGAAGAAATTAACAAGTTAAATGTAGGTAATGATGCAAGAGTCTTCATTGCTAAGTTATTTGAACAAGCCAAAGAAATGGATAAAGAGCAAAGAATTAAAGGGTATCAATTAGGTTACGATACAGGATATAAAGTATGTGAAATGAAATTTAATGGGTTATTTAAATCAGAATAGAATGAAAACAACATTAGAATGGTTGAAAGAACAATTTGAAAAAGATGGTGATACAACATTTCTTAACTTAAATTGGGATAGGTTTGATGAATTATTTGAACAAGCAAAAAAAATGGATGATGAGTTTTTAGAAAAACTTAAAGATTTTGATGTTTGGAAAGAATGGAAAAATTCTAGTATGAAAACAAAAGAAACTAAATTTGGAACTTACGTGGAAACTGAAAGTGCAACAAAACTAACTGGTGATAAGATCACAAGGTTTGTTGAGAGATTGAAAAAAATTGGTATTGATGTAAAACTATCAGGAAACTTTCCTTGGGTTTATATTGATGAAATCTGTGGTATAAGAGTAACAGAAAAGTTTGAGGCAAATCACGGATTTACTTTAATATTTCTTCCTGGTAGAAACGATAGTCCACCATCTGAATTTACAGATATTACAGAGATATTCAAACTTATACGAAAGTATGTTAGAGAAGTTAAGTTAGTTGAAATGATGAAAAACGACGAAAAAGACGGATTATATGAAAAATAATAAATTGTTCTTGGACGATATAAGAATTCCAAAGGACGCGATTAATTTAATTCCAAGTAATTTCAATAAGTTTTATTGGGAAAATGATTGGGATATTGTAAGAAACTACGATGAGTTTGTTTTATATATAGAAATGAACGGAGTACCTGAATTTATATCTTTTGATCATGACTTGGCAGATTTTCACTATGATTTTAAACCTGAAGATTATGAAAACATGTCTGAGGATGATATGGTTATAAAATTTGGTAGTATGGAAAAAACAGGACTTGATTGTGCAAAATTCCTTGTTGAATATTGTGCAGACGAAAACGTTCCATTACCTGAATATTTGGTCCATTCGGCAAATCCGTCAGGAAAAGAAAACATTGAGAAATTTTTGGAAAACGCAAAAAAACATTTATCTTTGTGATATGGAAAAAGAATTTGTTATATACTCACTTGCTTTAAGGATGAAAAAACTTGGGTATAATGGGTCTTGTTTTGCTTTTTATCAAGTAGAGAACTTTGAAGAAAAACCTTGTGGTGTTGATGATAGAGATGAGTATATTAGAACAGGTTTTGCCACTTGTAAGAACTCTGAAATTCCTGAACATTTTACATCGGCGCCAACTTGGCAACAAGCATTTATGTGGTTAATACCACAAATAGATGGTGAATTTAAAGTTTGTTTAGGTGAAAATGGGTGGTATGTTTATAATTTGGAAAATCAAGTTTTTGAAGGTGATGTTGCACTTGAAAAGTTAATTCAAATTGTGGAACAAAGAAATGTTGATATGACCGATTATGGTGTGTATAAATAAAAAACAAATAATATGAAAATAATTAAATTAACATCCCATAAAGACGATAGTTTTATTTACGTTAATGTTAATGAAATTGGGCATTTTTATGAAGTAAAGGATAGTCAAATGTGGTATCAAGGAGAACCCACATCAAAAAAACGAACTGTGGTTGGAGTAACAACACACAATAACGGAGGTTTTAATGTAAAAGAAACACCCGAAGAAATAATTGAATTAATTAATAGTGGTCTTTTAAATAATAATTATGAACTTAGATAAACTAACAATAGACGAACTTATCTCGTTAAGAAATGAAATTAATGGTAAAATATATGACTACACAGATGGTTATTTGTATATCTGTTCTGTTCGTCAGTTTGGTAGTGTTTGGGAAGAAAGACCAAGTAGTTTATATGCTCTAAGAGAACTTTGTGATTCGTATTACGGAGACAACGGTATTGTCGATGTTTATACCAACAATCCCAATTTAGAATTTCCTGAAATGGAGTTTGAAAATTATGGTGACGTTATGTATATTAAATCTGAGGGTGATTACCGTGACTGGGTTAAATACAATAAAGAAAAAAACTTTGTTGAAGATGTAACCAAAAGAGTTAATGAGTGGGAAGAATGTAAAGATAAACCATTAAGATACCGACCTATGTTTGCACCCATTTGGACAAAAGAGGAGGTTGATGATATGACCAAAGAGTTTGAAAGTAAGACCTGGGACTTTACGGAACCAAGATCTATGAAAATAAATTATCTTGAAGATGATGTTGAATAAAAATATGATAGAAACACCATTTAATTATACAGGGTCAAAGTTCAAATTGTTAGAACAATTATTAACTGAATTTGATTACACCAAAACAACTTTTGTTGATGTTTTTTGTGGTGGTGGTTCTGTATATACAAACGTTTTAGATAGGTATGATAGGATAATAATAAATGATATTATCTCAGATTTAATTGGTATCCATAATGGGTTAATGTTATCAGATGATATTATTGAGATTACTAAAACACTATGCCCTGGTAAAGGTAATCCAGAAGGTTATGCGAAACTAAGAGAAGATTATAACACAAACCCAAGTCCTGAAAAACTATGGGCATTGATGTTATCATGTACAAACAACATGATGAGATTTAATCAAAAGTTTAAATTCAATCAAACTTATGGTGATAGAGGTTGGAATAGTAAAACAGATACCAAAGTAGAAAAGTTTGTAAACCACATTAGAAACCATGTTAGTAAAGTTGAATATCTAAGTAATCATTTTGAAGATTTGGAGTTTAACCAAGACACCATGTTATATATTGACCCACCATACTCAAACACCGAAGCCGGTTATAATGCTTTTTGGAAAAAAGATTATGATTTAAAACTTTATAATTGGATTAAAGATAAGGACAGTAAAGGTTGTTTTTTTGCTGTTTCAGGTTCATTATCACATGATGGTAAATCTTGTTTACTGTTAGATATGTTAATTAAAGATGGATATACTTGTGTTGAATTTGAATACGATTATAATAAAGTATCAAGGGTCGGTAAAAAAGAAACCAAAGAAGTTTTAATTAAAAATTATTGAATAATTAAAAAATAATTTATATCTTTGTGTCATGAAATATTTAGGAGTTAGTTTGATTTATTTAGGGTTCTTTGGATTAATAGGGACCGCATTGTATATTACACAAAACGCAAATTGTTTGTGGGCTTTATTATTAACACCATCTATAAAAAGTAACGATTAAGATTATGGAATTTGAGGCATTTGAAAGAGCAAAAAAAGTTAAAGAACAACTTGATAGATTAGAAAATCAGAAGTATAAGTTGGAAAGATCTCTTAAATCTTGTTTTTTGGGTGCATCAATCACATACTCAACAGGAGGGGGATCCGGAATAAAAGATGAAGTTATTCTTTATAACAAAGAAGCTATTAAAGAAATGATTTCTAAAGAACTTGAAAGATTAAAAGGAGAAATAGGTTTAGTAAAAGAAGAATTTGAAAATATATAAAAATGGAAAATTTAAATAGTGTTGCATATGTTGGTAAGATAGGTTCAGTATCTGAAATACCAAATGCAGATAATATAGAATTAGTAACTGTTGGTGGTTGGAATGCGATAACTAAAAAAGGTGAATACCAGGTTGGTGATTTAGTCGTTGTTGCAACTACCGATGCGGTAATACCACAAGCATTATCTGACTTGATGGAAGTAACTAACTACCTTCGTAAAGGACAAAGAGTTAGAACCGTAAAACTTCGTGGAGTTTACTCTGAATGCTTATTAATACCATTCAAATACTTGGCACCAAAATCTTTGGAGAACAATGTTAATGAAGGTGATGATATGATGGAAATACTTGGTATAACTAAATACGAGCCACCAGTTAAAGTAGTAACTTTAGTTTCAGGCGACCGTAAAGTAAAGTACCACCAAAATCCTAACTTCCACGTTTACTACAAATTTCCTAATCAAAAGAACGTACCTGATATGTTTAATGAGGAAGATGAGGTTGTTATAACTCGTAAGTTGCATGGAACTAATGCACGTTACGGTATAGTTAGAAAGAAAAAACTATCACTATGGGATAAGGTTAAATTATTTTTTGGAAATCAATGGGCGGGATTTGAGTACGTTTATGGGTCACATAATGTTGAAAAAGGGTCAGACTCACAAGGGTTTTATTCAACCGATGTGTGGGATGATGTTGCTAATAAGTATGATATAAGAGATAAATTGTGGGATCACGTAAAAAATACTTATGACTATCTTGAAAGTGGTTTTATAATATATGGTGAAATATATGGTGCTGGTATACAAAAAAACTATGACTATGGTTTAGAAGACATAAAGTTTGCTGGTTTTGATGTTGAAGTGGATAACAAATATGTTGGTTATCCTGCAGAATGTGCACACTTTAATGTTTTGGATTTACCACAAGTTGAAAAATTATATTGGGGACATTGGTCTAAAGAAAAACAAGATAAGTTTGTTTTTAATAACAATATAGAGGGAACTAAAGTACCACATGAGGGTGTTGTTGTTAAATCTGTAACTGGTGACCGTAAAAAAGTATCGAAAGTAATAAACCCTGATTATTTAATATACGGAGAAAAAAATAATGTTGGTGACTCCCATTAACTTGATGGGGTCACTTTTTTTTATTAACTTTATAAAAAATTAAAATATGCCTTATATAAATGTACACGTAGATTTAGATGAAATTTACGAAGATATGGATAGACGAGATAAACAAGCAATGGCCGAGTGGTTACATGACGATGGTATTTTAGAAACTCACCATAATATCGAAATAAGAAAATTAGTTAGAGGTAAAGAAGAATCTAACGGTGAAAAATATTTAAGAGACGACCTAACAAAAATTTGGAACTCTTATTACCAATTAACTAGTGAAGAAGAATTATTAATTAAAAATATAGCAAATAGATTATGATACAACCAGCAAGAGAAATTATTTACGGTGTTTGTGATAAAACCGGTGATTGCGATTCGTATTTTGGGTTTTTTAAAAATTATGAAGATGCACAAAAAGAAGTAAAAGTCCAATCAGACAGATTAAAAAATGAATTAGGTATGATGGATATTGTGGTTAAAGAAGATAGGGCCGTATTACCTAAAGATAGAGTAGAAACAATGGTAATAATAATTCATAGTTATGTCCTTAGATAAAGAAAAAGACCCAATTGGGTTAAAAATCACAAAGTTTATTGTTGCTAACGTTTTTTGGTATTTATTATTTTCTATAATTTATTGGAACATTGATTGTAGAGAATGGTGGTTAGTAAAAGGTGCGTGGGGTCGATTTTTATTGGTGGTATTAGAATTATTAATTTATGCAAGTGCATTTTCAGATGGAAAAAAAAGTTGAAGTTTTAGTTAGGTTTGCAAACGAAAGTGTTTATTATAACAAAATAAAAATAGACCCTTTAAAAATAAAAGACCCAATGGTTTTTACTGATGAGGTATTCGTAACTATTGATGGTGTTAGAGTGGCAATGAAAAAAGAAGATTGGAATAATTTAAAATTAAAAGAAAATGAGTGATATTATTGAAGAAGACTACTCTATTGGTGATGAAGAAATAGATTCTGATGTAGAAGAAAGATATCTAACTACAGATGAAATAATCCATAAAAATCGTAAAGTTGTGAGGGGTCTAAAAAATGAAGAAAAAAAAGAATTAGACATTCCTTGTTGCTGGAGTAATTTAAAAAATGACGAGTATGCACCTGCATATGTGACAGTACCAAAAGTTCCTGCTGGTGTTTATGAGATTGGTTGGAACGGACAACTTGGGACTCACACATTAAAAAAACAACCATTTAAAACTGATGAGTTGTATCATTTACCATCACCTGAGATTACAGACATATTACAGGATATTGAAAATTTTTGGAATAGAGTTGATAAATACAAACAATATAACTTTGTACACAAAAGAGGTATTTTAATGTATGGAGATCCTGGTTGTGGAAAGTCAGGAATCATACAACTAATCACACAACAATTAATAGAAAGAGACGGTATTGTTATTAATGTTAAAGATGAAGAAGACGTTGAAAGGTTCACATCATTTATTGCAACTTTTAGAAAAGTAGAACCAAATAGACCACTTGTTGTATTATTAGAAGATATTGACTCAATTGCAAGTGAAAATAGATATCAAACGGCAAGACTATTAAATATCTTAGATGGAGTAAAACAAATTGAAGGTGTAGTATATATTGCAACAACAAACTACCCTGAAAAACTACAAGAGAGAATCACCAACAGACCTTCTCGTTTTGATAGAAGATACAAAGTTGAAGTACCAAATGAAGAAATAAGAAGAGCATATATTAGACATAAATTGAATGACGAAGATATTAAAAATATTAATATTGATGAATGGGTTAAAAGAACTGAAGGTATGTCATTATCACATTTAAAAGAAGTCGTTATTTCAGTTATAGTTATGGGTAGAACATTTGAAGAAACTATTGGTAACTTAGAAGAATTGGCTGAAAAACCAAGAATTAAAGGATCTGGTAGTGTTGGATTTGGAAAATAATTATTATATTTGTAAAAAAAAGTTATGGGAATAAGTCAAATTGTAATGTTAGTATTATTAAGTTTAAATTTATTAATGGGTGCACATTTTCACGGAAAAGAAAGAACGGGAAAATATAGTTTTTGGGTTACAACCATAAGTGTTGCGATTTATATGTCATTATTAATAACTGGTGGATTTTTTAATTAAAAAATTATGTCTAAACACAAAAAAGTAACTTGGGAATGTTTAAGTTGTAATAAACAACACGAATCGTACTCTGATAGAAGATGGGATATGCAAATTTGTGAGTGTGGGAAAAGTGGGTATGATTTAGAAAAGTTTTATTCAAGAACTATGGGAGAAATAAAAATTATCAAGGAAGAAATATTTGAAAAATGAGATATCACGCAAATTTTTATACAAATAGATTAGTAACCGAATGGTTAAAAAACGGTAAGATTATAATCGCTTGTGATCTTGACGATACAATAATACCTTATAACGAAGAGATAAAATACAACTGTAAAAAAATGGTTGATTTGATATTGGAGTGTCAAAAGGAAGGTATTATATTTTTAATAAACACCGCAAGAAGTAAATTTCAATTAGAAAGAGCAAAAGAACAAGTTGAAGAACTTGGTATTGTGGTTCACGGGGTAAATAAAATGCACCCTGAATGGGACAAACCATATGGTATAAATGGTAAAATATATGCTAACATATTTTTAGATGATAGAGGAGGGTTTGGTTGTACGTATGAAATACTATCCACGGCACTTGCTATAGTAAGAAAAGAAAGAAAAGATGGGAATAAGGATGAATGATAATTACAGAACGGATCATGAGTTTGAAAACTTTTTGAAAAATATTAGTGGAGTTACTATACAACACAAACAACATTTGGGACCAATAATCGAAAGAAGGTATTTTAATGTTGGTAACGGATGGTTAGGAATTATTCAAAGACTCTTTGAGGTTTTAATTAGACTTGGTTGGAACAAACAATTTATCAACGTAAAAGAAAAGTTTGGTGGTATGAGTATTTTTATTGACAACATACCAGAAAACGGTTTTAATTTTATTTTAGATGCCGAAAAAGAAACATTTAAAGTTTGTGAGATTTGTGGCGAACCAGGAGAACAACATAGAATAAAGGGTTGGATACACACACTTTGTGAAGAACATAGAGACGAAAGACTTATGGTTGAAGACGAAGGTAAAAAATATCTTATAAAAGAAAAAGAAAAAATTAATAATGGTGATTTATATTACAACGCCCAAACACATAAAGTATTGAAGTGTGAAGTAGATAATTTTTTTGATCCTTGGTCAGTAAAAGTTATAGAAATAATTAAAAATAATAATTGACAATTAAAATAGAATTATATATAATTACAAAACAAAAACAAAAGACATGACAATTAAACAGGCGCTAAAACAAAAAAACAAGTTAATCAAAAGTATTACTGAAAATACTAAGTTGATGCAACAATATAACTCAATTGAAGTTGGTAATAAAAGGCCATATAGTACAACAACACTATATGATAGAATATCACTTGATATGGACGAATTGGCGAGTTTAAAAACTAAAATCCATATAGCAAACACACCCGTGTTAAATAAGATTTTTGAAATGTCAGAAACAAAATCTTTAATTGCGTCACTTAAAAAAATGGATTGCACCGAAGGTAAATCAAATAGAGATAGATACCGTCTTGAAAGTGAAGTAGTTTTAACTTCAGAAATAGGTTTAGTTGTGAGAAATGAAATGGTAAGAGTATTAGAAGAAAAAGTAGAAAAAATTCAAGATGAGTTGGATGTGTTTAACGCAACAACCACAATATAATGTGATTTGAGGATAGTGTTAAAAAGTATATCTCGTCTACAATTGAAAACTGGATAGTTGATAATTGATTGTGATTAAGTAATGTCCTAATTTTAACAGAAAATTCAAACACTCAAAAGTCATTTTATTAAAACTTAAAACTCTTAAAATTTGAGATTTTTTAATAACTTGAACCAAATCATATAAAACCCTCAGTAGAAATATTGGGGGTTTGTTTTTTATAAATAAATTTATTATATTTGTATTATGAAAGTTATATTTTTAGATAATGATGGTGTTATATGTCTCTCTAACAATTGGGGTGGACGAACAAAAAAATGGGCAAAATACCGTAGTGAAAATCCTGATAGTAGTAAGGAAAAAAAAGATGCCCCTGTTGAATATCGTTTTGATGACTTTGATAAAAAAGCAATTAAAATTCTTAATGAGATACTTGAAGAAACAGGTGCTGAAATTGTTGTAAGTTCAGATTGGAAATTACACGCAACACTTGAAGAACTTGGAAATTATTACGAAAGTCAAGGTATTATCAAACGACCAATCGAGTTGACTCCTAACTTAAAAGATTGTACTGTTCACGGTAACAATTTTATATGGTCAACACAATGGGATTTAGAACAAACACGAACAATTGAAATTAAACAATATCTTCACGATCATCCTGAAATTACTCATTGGGTTTCTATTGATGATTTAAATATGGGTAAGATAGGTGAGCCTTGGAAAGACCTATGGGCGATAACTAACTTTGTTTTAACACCAAAATCAAACGAGGGAATAAAACAATCTGGACTTAAAGAAAAAATTATAAAATTTTTAAAATGATTAATATAAAAGATTTATTTAAAAAAAGACCTGATTTACTCGCAGAATTGGAAGTTAAAAAACTTATCGAACATACCAAGGAACTTGAGGGTGAAATATTTGAAAAGAAAATAGAAAAAAACTATGACAAAAACCATATGTTGAAATCTATGTTACAAGATATTTTGTCAAGTTGCAAAGAGTATGAAGAAAATAAAATACTTGAAGAAAGATATCCTGAACTATATAAAAAAGTTGATGCCGATTCTTTAGTTAAAAATTTATTAGACTATATTATAACCATGAACGCTAAAAACGATTTAGGATTATGAAAAAAAGAGTTTATTTAATTGATATTGATGGTACGGTATGTGACGATATAAAAAATGAAGATAGTCACTTATTCCCAATTGCAAAACCATATGAAGGTTCAAAAGAAGTATTAAATAAACTTTATGATGAAGGTAATAAAATTGTATTTTTTACTGCAAGAGAATATAAAGATAAAGGAACCACACTTGCTTGGTTATGGAGACACGGGTTTAAGTTTCACGATTTAATAACAGACAAACCAAGATGTTCAGAAGACGAAGAATATGTTTGGATTGATAATAAACCAGTAAGAGGCATTACTTATAAAGGAGAGTGGGGACCAATTGTTGAGGTACAAAATCATTCTGAAGAAATAAAAACATTATTAAAATTTGAAAATGGAACAAAAATTTAAAATATTCATGGTTGATGATAGACCATATTTAACGGTTGATGAAAATGTAAATATCGGAGACAAAGCGATTGTTACAGTTGGTGATTTATACCCAACCTTAGTTGAATGTCAAAACGAAGACCAAATAAAAATAATTCAAGAATCTAAACTATCAATGACAAAAAGACATAAAGTCGTTTTAACCCCCGATAAAATGAATTTAGATAAAGAAACATTAAAAACTTTAATAGAAAATGACGGATCTCTTTTTGTTGAATATGTTGATGGAGAAATTAAAATAATTGAAAACCTATAAAACATATTTATATGTATGTCAATAAAAAATGCGGTTAAAGATTACGTTAAAGAGTTTTATGAAATATCGTATGATCCAAAACAAAAACAAATAATACTTCACGATGAGTTTGATTTCAAAAACTTTGTAACTAAAAACGTAATAGATGTTGGTAGGGTAGGTAAAGTTAAAATTACTTTGATATGGAGTAAAATAGAAGAAGTAACAGGAATACAATACCACCACAAAGAGTTTCAAACAGAATTATCAAATTTATTTTTTACCATCATCACTGAAAAAAAATCAAAAGATTTATTTAAATTATTAGTTGAAGAAAATATACCGGTTAATTTAAGAATTAATGAGGTTTTAGATGAATTTCCAATTCTAAAAGATTAGAGTATTTATTAAATATGAAAAGGATAATACTATCAGAAGAAGAAACAAACGACATCAAATCACAACACGATGATATTGATAGAAAACTTATGAACTTTTTATTAAGAAGACATAAAATTGAAGAAAGAAAACTTGATGGTGGTTGGAAAGATGTTGAACCATTAATTGTTACTGAATATACTTTTGAAGGGTTACCTGGTTACGGGTTTAATTCTTGGGCATCAAAAAAAGACATGGAAAAAAAAATAATTGATATGTTATATGAAAATGACGTATTAGATAATTGGCCATATGACTTAGACCAACAAGACCCAATAAGAGTTAAAACAATTAAAACAATAAGAAAATTTTTAGATTTTATATTAGTAAAAAAATGATAAATAAAGATAAAAAACTAATAAATACATTAAAAAAATTCTACGAGGATAAAGAATTTTCAACAACTTTTCAAGATGAAGTTTATTCAAATTGGAATGGTAATGATTATACGACACACATAGAAAATTGGGAATTTGTTTATTATTTAAAATTAAACCAATTATTAGGTGAGGTATCAAATGCGATAGCTAGTTTTGATGTTATTATAACTGATATAATAATTGATGATAATCATAATAGATTAGATGTTTGGGCTGATAGAAATTATGATCAATACGCTTGGTTTATTGAAAACGTGAGAGAAGATTTATATGACACTATTGGACATGCATTCCCAATTTCATTATATTTTGAATTTTATACTGAAGAAGAATATCAAAATATAGACAATCAAGAAGAAATTTAATATTTTTAAATCAAAAAATTTATGGCACACCCAATAATTCACGCAAAAAGTTCTGCCAAAAAGTTTGGTGGAAAGTGGGAAGATTATATTCATTTACATAACTGGCTTGACGAAACTAAAGGATGGTATGGTCATTCGTTACATAGGGCATTCAGACATCATTCAGAAGGGATATTTGAAATGGAACAAAGATTTGGTGCCGAGTTTAAAAATAGTGACGATAAAACAGTTTATACAAGATATGTTGGAGAACAACACGTAAGAGAAGATTGTGACGGACAAATACCATCTGCTTCTGATTGGTTAAAGATTTTAATGTCAGGAGAAAGACCCACATGGGTTACAAGAACTCAAAGATTACAGTTTGAAGATTGATATATTTATATAAATAATGAGAATAGTTTTACCAGAAAATTTAAGAAAAGAATTTAAAAGATTCTGTATGTATCTATCAGCCATTTCAGGAATGAATAGAATTGGGTTAATGTATATACAATATGATTTTGATTATATGGGTATTGAATGGAGTGATAAAACAAATTATTTTTATGTAAATGGGGAAAGAATTGAAACACCACCAGGTCTTGATAAGTACCTTTCAGACTTACTTGAAAATACAATAAGTGAAGAAACAATTTATGATAATTTACCACCAAATATTTATGACGATTTTCATGAACGAGGAACTATAGATGTTTCATTATATCCAGAAGAATTTAGAATGGAAATAGGTATTGATTATGACTACACAAAAGGACAAACTATGACCGGTGGGTATGATATTGATAGAGTAATTGGAAGAATTGACCCAGAATCAATTCAAGAGTATATTGATAACGGAGACATTTTTACAGTTTATTTTAGTGGTAGTGGTGATGAAGGTGAAGTAGAAGAAAATGGTTTAGTAAATAATGAATACGACCCAATACCTGATCCTGTACAAGGTTTAGTATATAACACATTAGATCGGTATTATGGTGGTTGGATAGATGAAAGAGGTAGTAAAGGTGAAATGGAAGTAGATTTTTCAAATATGACAATAGATGTTGAATACACTGAATATGACACTGCTTATGAATATATAAAATACGGAGAAATAAAGATGTAAATATGGCAACACTAAGATTAACTGATGAACAAAAAAATATATTAAAAAGATATAATGCTCTTTTAATGGCAGTTGCTGATGAAGGGATATTTTGGACGGCATACGCTGGTGAGGATTATATTGATTCTTTTGAAGGACCATACCCTGAAGGAAGTAATTACTATAATAGGGCAAAAGAAATTGACAGTGAAGGAATGGGTCTATTAACCACAATAATAGAAGATTATACAGATAGAATAAGAGACCAAATAATGGATTTAAATTATTGTGATGATTGCACTGGTAGTGGAAGTTTTAGACCATTATACGACCCACAAACAATGACATTTAAATTAATTGCTTATTATGGTGTAAGACAAAGTGAGGAACATGTAACTGAAAAATCATTTGATGAAGTATCGCAAGACACACCGACATGGAATTTTGGAGATCAAAGTAAAAGACCTTATAAAAAATTAAATAACGATGAATTTGTTCAAAGTATGATTGACCATAATGAAGGAAGAACAAATTTTGAATTTACATATAATGGTTATGGTGATAGTGGTGAAATAAATGAAAACGAAATAGGATGGGGAAATCCTGTTTATGAACTTGCCTATGACGTAATTGATTTATACCATTCAGGTTGGGAAAATAATGATGGTTCTGATGGTCAAATAATTATTGATTTAGAAAATAAAAAAATACAACTATATCATACATCCTATTATAGTGAAGATGAAGAAGAAGATTTAGGTGAATTAAAATTAATATAATGGATAGATTAGACGAACAAGTTGGTAGAATAAGACAAATGATGGGTCTTACTTTAAATGAAAGTAAGAAAAGGTTCGGATGTGAAAGATTTAGTGATAATGAAAAAAAACAAGAACTTTGTCATAACATTTCTGATTTAAAACATTGGTTACATAAAGACGATGGTTTAGGAATGAAAGTTATTATAAATAATAAGTTAAAAGAATTAAAAAAACCAATACCTGAAGAATTAAAAAACCAATATTTAAATGGTGTTGATATATTAAAAAATATAGGTAAGATCACAAATGGACAAAAAAATTGGTTTATTGAGAAAGTTTTAGAAGATAACAATTTAGTTTATATTGATGGTAAATGGAGTCCGGTTAATAAACTAAATACAAACTATATTGATTTGGCTGAATTATTAACTGACCTATTATATATGGGAGGAGAAAGGGCTGAATCATTTATTAATAAAATTAATGAAAACCCTAAAGAAGGGTTAATGTCTTTAAGATCAAACTTACCGGCATTAATTAACAAATATTTTGAAAACCCTGAAAAACTAATTGATTATACTGAAAATATTAAAATATCATCTGATTTTGGTGAGAAGGCAGAACAAGAAGTTAAAGACAAATTAATTGAAAACGGTTTTACTGTTGATTATGAAGGAGGTAATGGTGATTTAATAGATATGGTTTATGGAACCGATTTAATAATGACACATCCTGATTACGGGACAAAAACAATTCAAGTAAAAATGAATAAAAATGCTTGGAATGAAAAAGATGAATATAAATATGTTGATTGGGTAGTTGTTTCAAAACCATTTACTATTTATGATAATAAAACTAAAGAGGTTATTAATTTGTAATGAGTAGAGATTCTGCACAACATTTATTAGATGAATTTAACGATGGAAATTGGGATGAGGTAGGGGCATACTTCAACGAAGACTTTGCTCTATTCATGGAGTATTTAGGTAAATACGGTTTAGATGTTGAAATTGATTTTAATAATATTGATGACGAGTTTAAAAATAAATTACTATTAATTAAACTAAAAAAAAATCCACAGGAAACACTAAAATATATTTGTGATAATTTAATAACAGACGTTTATCCAATGAAAGATGGGTATTATCTACATTTAAACGATAGGACAGAATTAGCCGATTTATTTAAAACATACAGCAGAGACACCTCACCATATGATGTTGCAAAGATGGTTTTAGGTGAAGATAGTTGGGAACCATATTGGGACACAACAAATGATGTTTATCGTGATGTTATTGATGATTTAAATGGTGAAAATTTAAAACATTTAGGAAACTATATTTTAAAACATATTGGAAATCAAGACATGTTTTTGCGTGATTATGACGATCAGTTTTTTCACCAATTATCAGAAGAACAAAATACTGAAGGATCTTTTAAAATAACAAGTGAAAATATTATGGACCTTATAAAAGATGAATCGGCAATGAATGAACTTTTAAATGGTGATTTAGAAGAATTAAAAAGTGAACTTTATTCATTACATAATAATGCTTATAACAGTGCATATGAAGAAGAAATATATACTGATGTTTGGAATGAATTAGAAACTTATTTTGTTCCGCAATCTTGGGAATACGAAACAAAAGAAAGATATGATGGAAAAAAAATAAGTCATGAATATCTTAAAATAAAAGATTTCTATGGCGATATATATGATTTTTTATCTAATAACGAATGGCCTTCTTGGAATAACGAATATTTAGGATATTATGATAATTATTGTGGGTTTATTAATGATATGATGAATAACGGAGAAAAAGAATGGTTATCATTTAGAATACCTGATTATCCAGATTGGGACCTGACAAAAAAGTCAATTAATGAAATGCTTACAAGTTATATATGAAAATATTAATCACACAAGAACAATTTAATTTATTAAATGAAACCAAAAAAGAAAAGGTTTCTTGTTCAAAGTGCGATCATTCTTGGGATATAGAAAAAAAAGATGAATACCCATATCTATGTCACATGTGTGGCTATGATTCAAAATCAAAAAAACATAACTACGAAGAATTAGAAAATTTTTGGAAAAACTACAAGAAAGAAGAAGTTAATGAAAAGTGGTCAGAAAAATATAAAAAAAGTATTAATTGTAATAACCCAAAAGGTTTTAGTCAAAGAGCTCACTGTCAAGGAAGAAAGAAACATTTGAAGGAAAATTTTGAAAATCCTGAAATATTTAAAAGTTCAATTGAAAAGAATTTAAAAGAATATACATCAAACTATGAGTGGTTAGATAGTATTGGTGCTGAATTTACAACAACAAATACATCCGCTGGTTGGAAAAATGAATACGACACACCACTTTGTATGTATATTGTTAAAATTAATAGTAATATAACACCAAGTTATGAACAACAAAAATCTTTATTTGAAGATATATCATTTGTTCATTCTATGTTTTTCCCTACAGAAGATGGAAAACCTACATGTTATTTTTCAACTTTATCAGAATATCCAAGTGGTGATATAAAGTCATTTCCGAGTCTTAGAACTATGAGTGAAAATAAAGAGGAATCTAAATTGGTTGAAGGTTACGATATAGAAAAAATAAAAAAAGCGTTAAAAATACTTTCACAAATATCAGAATCTATTGGTGAATACGTCCCTTTAGAATTTAAGTTATATGGGTATGAATTAAAACGAGGTGGGGGTTTAAAAATTATGGTTTTATATATTGATGTTGATAGTAAAGACGGAGCATATGATACGATGAGTAGAGTATGGCATGATATATCAAACCAACTACTTGATGTTTTTGAGATGTTAGAAATTAGAGATGAAAGATATATGTACCCACTTTATGATTTTAAATTTAATAAAAGACCACTAAATAATATTGAAACTGTTTGATTAATTTAAAAAAGTTTTATATATTTGTACTATTAATCATTTAAAATAAACATTAAAAAAATTATGGGAACAAAATCAGGTAACAAAGGAAGGTACATTTGTAAAGTAGGTTTTTATGACATCTATGCTAAGGACACTTACAAACCAAAAAAAGAAAGTAAATATAATTTTATTAAACCAGAAGTTAAATCAACGGTTTATAATGTGTTACATGCAAAAAAATTGGTCAAACAAAATTTTAAAACAAAAGATGAAGCAGTTCAAGAGGCTGTTAATCTTTTAGGTTCAAAGGCCGAGTTATACGGATTATAACATATAGGTTAATATAAAAAGAAAGTCAGGGTTTTAGTCCTGACTTTTTTGTTTTATTTTGTATTTATTATTATGGAGTTTAAAAAACAAGATTTATTGGTGAAAGAAGACAAAACAGAAGATGGTATTGTAAAAAAAGTATTAGATAAATTAGGAAAGATTAAAGATAGAGCAACTTCTGAAGTTAAAGAAACAAGTGCGTTAGTTAGAGTGCTAATACATGCTGTTAAATCTTATGCAAAAAATAGAGAGTTTGATTTAAATGATGAAGATAGAAAATTTATAAAAGGACAATCAACTGATGTTGTTAGAACACTAATACTTACAATAGTTGCGATTATACCACTACCAATACCACTTACACCATTTTTAATAATATTTGGAAATAAAATAGGTGTTGATCTTGTACCAAAAGAACATGAAATACCAGAAAAAGGAAAATCAAAAAAACAAAAATTAAAAGAATCTAAATTAAGTATAATTTTAACTGAAGATCAAATAAAAATACTTGATGAGATGTCAAAAAGATATAAAAGTGTTTTACATAAATTATGTATAAATCAAAAAGAAAATAAACCATTTTGTAAATTATATCAGTTAGAAAAACAATTAGATGATGATTCTAAAGTTGATTTAGAAATAGCCATTGAAACATTAAATAGTTATTTCAAATTTAAAAACGTTGGAATGTTTCCTGTTATTGTTGATTTAGCATTACAAGATGAGGGCAGGACTGTTGCTTATTTAAAATTAATTTCAGACTTTATTCAAGACGAATCACAAGATAAAACACAAACAAAAAGAGTTTTAAATAAACAAAGAAACACAAAAGAAATACCTAAAAATTTTGAAGATTTATTAAAACAAGCGAGGTATTTAGAACATCAAAAATACGAAGAAAGATTTGTTGGTGATTACTTTGATAAAAAAGGAACTTTTTTAAGACTTAATTATAATTGCGGAGACGACGCAAAAGACACTCTATTTACCATATTAACAAAAGTTAAATCAGAAGAACATACTCTTGATATTGTTTTTGAAAAAATAAAAAATTGTATTCAAAAATCCTTAACTCAAGGAACTTATTATTTAAAGGCGGACTTAGTTACAAAACAAGATTTAAAATGTAGTGGTGATACAATATTTCCTTCAGGGACACATTTTGAAGTTAAAAAAATGGATCCATTTATTGATAGTTATTTATCTGAATTTTTTTCAATATTTAAACAAACTGAAATTATAACATTTAAACCAGATTATATATCATTATATAATGAGTTGATTGATAGAATTTATAATTGGTTATTATCTAATCCTGATGCTGAAGAATATTTAAATAAAGTTAAATCACAAATGGGAGGAATTATTTATGAATACGACACGATAGTTCCAACAGAATATATTGATTTATATTGGTCAAATAAAGGACAAAGAGGTTGTGATGAAAAAAGACTTTCAATAAGGTTTAGAATTAACCCTGAAGTTAATGAAATTAAAACCTATAAATTTAAAAATAATGAGGAACTTTTACCTATAATAAAAAAAGTCACTCACAATGAAAAAGATAAAGTTGTTTGTAAATGAAAATAATAATAACAGAAAGTCAATATAAAATTCTAAAAGAATCTATTTCTGATGATCAGGATTTTATTGAATATATTAAAGACGTTGAAGGAAAAGTAATTGATAAAAAAACTAAACTACATAAAGCATATAAAGATTCTGTTGGTGTTGTAACAATTGGATACGGCCATTCTGAAAAACGAGATCCAAATGTTAAGATGGGTATGAAAATACCAGAAACAAAGGCAATTAGTTATTTAAAAGATGATTTAAAAACTGATGAGTCAAAAGTTAAAAATTATGTTGCAGAAAAATTTCCAGGTTATACATTAAATGACGAACAAATACAAATTTTGGTTGATTATAATTACAATGTAGGGTTAAGTAAATTTCCTAAGTTTGTTAAGGCTGTTGTTACTAAAGATTGGGAAACAGCAAAAAAAGAATATAAAAGATATGCCGGTGGAAAAGAATTAACTGATCGAAATACAAAATTTTTTAATAAATTTTTAGCAAATAAAGGTAAAAAAACTAATACAACACCAGAATTAAAATATGAAACTGATGAACTATGTTTTACTTATTTAGAGTTTGAATTAAACGCTCTTACTCAGAGCACCACACATAAAGTACACCAATTTCCTCCATCAGATCCTGTAAACTATAGATTAGAAGTAGGACCATATCCACCGCCAAAAAGAGAAGGTAGATATTTAGTTTTTTTTAGAAATGGGAACATTAAATGGTATAATGGTAATGAGTTTTCATCTTATGTTGGTAAATGGGGTTATAACACAGAAAACGATGATTGGAAAATAGTTGGTAAAAAAGGTAAAATAAGTTTATCAAAAGCACTAAATCAACCCTATGATAATTTTGCATAATAAAATGAAAATAATAATAACAGAAGACCAATATAGGTTATTAAAAGAAACTAATATGACCGAAGATAATCTATATCGGTTTTTGTACTCATTATGGGATAGACAAAAAAAGATGGGAGAGGAACCCCATCTTGATGATGTAATCTATGATGTTACTGGTATTACAAAAGGTAGTGAAGAAGATAACCAAACAATACGACCAATATGGTTTGAATATAATGGTGGTTATAATAATTTATTTGAAAAATTAAAAGAAGAATTATTAAATAAAGAATTAAGTTTTGAGGGTAATCAAAATTTAAAACTAACATTTATGGTTGATGATATAGAATCATACGATGATGGAAGATGGAAAGGTGAGGTTGATATTACTTGTCATTTGTTAGATGGAACTGTTGATGGATATGCTTATGATGAGGAAAGAGACGAGATGGTAATGGTACCAAACATGTATATTGGAGATCAATATGCTGAATTGGAGTATGATACACAAGATTTTGATTATTTTTTAAAAGAAGAAATAAGAAATTTTTTGGACACTATAATGGAAAGATATGGAATACTATATCATGTTGAAATATATGCGTAATGAAAATAATAATAACTGAAGATCAATTAAAATTAACGGTATTTCAATATGCTGTTGATAATGCTTGGCAAGATTTCAAAGACGAATGTCCTGAAAAAAACTTCAGTTGGGATTATTGTGATGATACTGAATTTGTTACAAGAATTGAAGTTAAAACCGCATATAAAACAGAACCATACGCCGTTAAAGGGATGGAAGTTGTTGAACTTGGTATTATATTTTATATTGATACAGTTTTTGATTCAATTGATGTTGGTGAATATTTTTGGGAATTAGAAAAATATCTTGAACCATATTTAGGAAAAGATAATTTCAAAATAAAACTACTTAATGTTATAAACGAAAACCCAAGAGCCAATTGGTAATGAAAATAATAATAACAGAAAGTCAGTATAAAATGTTGTTGGAGTCAAATACAGAACCAATGCAAAACCTTATTGATATGGCCTTTGATCAGGTAAAAGAAAATTGTGAAGGTGGATATTATATTAGATCACATCAAAATCTTATTTGTGAACCTGTAGACATGATTGAAGAAATTAAAGTAGTAGATGTATCAAAAGTAACATCTATGGATTATTTTGAAAAAAATAAAATGGATGTCGTACACATAAAAGTTAATTGTTACATTGATTCAATACGTGAATATAATAATTTAGATAATTTTATTTATGAACTACAAGAAGAGATGAGAAATATAATTGGTGGTAAATTTTTTACTTTAGAAATAGGTGAGATAATTAATAAAAGAAAAGATTTTAATTGGTAATGAAAATAATAATAACAGAAGATCAATTTAATAAGTTACAAGATAGTGACAAGGAATTTAACAAGACAAAAAAACTTGTTAATTCTATGTTTGATCAAGGTTATGATGTTGATGATATACTTAAAATTACTGGATTAGATAAAGACGCTGTTATTGTTTTACTTTATGACCGTAAAGTTATACAGGATGAAAGTGGTGAATGTCCAGATAAATACCAATACTTATATTACAAACTTTTTAGGAGCGGTAGTGATTTAATAAATAAAGACCGTTATTTTGAAGACGGATCAAGTATTGAAATAACATTTGAATATTTTTCGGGAACAATTGATTTTAAATATACATCAGAAGGGTATAAATTAATTGGGTACGCAACTTTAATGTGGGACGCTGAACCAAAATTACCTGTAGATATTACTACTTTTTATGATATTGACGGTACCGATTATGATGTAGATGGTTCCGAATACTCAAGTGTTGATTTAAGAACTGATGAAAAATTTAATAATATTAAAACATTTAGACAGTTAGTTGATTATTTTAATAATGATTATTATATTATGTTAAAAGAAGAATTGGATCCTTTATTAAAAAGATGTATAAAAAACTATTTATAGTCATGAAAACTTTTAGACAGAATTTACATATTTGGTTAGAAGAACAAAAAAACACATCTAATAATGATGAGGTAATAGAAATGTTGACTAATGTTCAAAAACATATTAAAAAAAATGAAAAAGAAGAAGAACGATTAGTTAATATTGCATATGAAAATGGGTATTATGATTGTGAATTAAAAAAAGGTTTTAAACACGGATATTATAAAAATACATATAAAGTCCATGACTATATAAAAGGTTTATTAAATTTAAATTAAAATGGAAATAACAGCAAAAGAATTACAAGAAAAAATTGATAACGGAGAAAAGGTTATTGTTGAATTTTGGGCTCCATGGTGCGGACCTTGTAGAATGATGAAACCAATTTTTGAAAAAGTTGCGACCTCAAATGATACCGACGTTCAAATGTATACAATGGATATAGAAAACAATAAAGACTTTGCCTTATCTATTGGTATAAGAAGTATACCAACAACTAAATTATTTAATAAAAATGAATTAGTTGAAACTAAAGTTGGAGTATTAAACGAAAATCAAATTAAAGACTTGGTTGAAAACCTTTTATTAAATTAATATGAGAAAAGTTATTGGAGTTATAGTTTTATTTTGTATCTTAGCATCCTGTAAAACAAGTAAAGCAAGTTGTGACGCATATGGAAACACAGAAAAAATTAATAAAAGTGGAGTTGACCTTACAAGAAATTTGGGCAGCAACACGTCCTATAATACAAAAAAGTAAGGTTACATATTCAAGAAAAGAAAAACACAAGAAAAAGTATTAGTGGGATTGTCTTGATAGTAATACAATATCATCAACGGATAAAGCAAACTCATCTTCAAGAATATAATATAAATTGTCCACTTCTACAGCTGACGCATTAAATTGAATGTAAAGCCAAGGTGAAGAATAAAAACCATCAAAAACACTATAATCATAATTTAAATCATTAAGTGCATAAAATAAATATTTATATCCATCTAAATTACTTTTATCAAAAAAGTATTCTATTTCTTCAAAATCATAGCCAACTATAGGTAAAAAATCATAAAGATCTTCGTCTAATTTGTTATCACTAAGATCATAAATTAAACTGTAATAGTCTTTATCAAAATAGCCCGAACTCTTATAAAGTTTTTCAGAATCAATTTTAACTCTTAATTTTAAAACCTCATATTCCGTATAAATATTAAAATCAATATCTACACCACGAAATACATTATCAATAATTAATCTTTTAATTTTTTCATTCATAATAATAAATATATTAAAAAATATTTGGAAGTTTAGAATTAAGTATATATCTTTGTATCACAAATAAACCGATAAACATATGATGAACTTAGAACAACTTAAATCACAAGCCCCTTCAGTATTCGCTACACAAGCTTCACCTTCAGTATCTAACCAATACGTATTCGTTCCTACAATGGATATCCTTGAAAACTTTCAAAGAGAAGGATGGGAGATAGCATCAGCAAAACAAACAGGTAGAACTATCCATGGACTTCATGAGATTAGATTACGTAATGGAGAACTACCAAAAGTTGGTGATACTTTGGTTGAGGCAATCATACGTAATTCACATAACGGTATGTCAACACTTAGTGTAAGTGCAGGTCTACACAGGTTGGTATGTTCTAATGGTCTTACAGTACCAACATCTACTGCTGAGTCATTTAAGGTTAAACACCAAAGGTTTGAACTTGATGACGTTAAAAGACTTACAGAATCTTTCGCATCTAAATTACCAAAGATTGAGATGTCGGTAAATCGTATGATGGAGAAGGAACTATCTACAGATGAAAAGATTGATTTTTTACGTAAATCATCTGAGGTGAGATTTGGTCAAAACAAAGTATTAACAGATTTAGAAATGGTTGGTCTATTAGCACCAAACAGAACAGAAGACGAGGGGGACGATTTGTGGAGAGTATTAAATGTAGTACAGGAGAAGTTTGTCAGAGGAGGGGTGGAAATGACATCGCCAAAAGGACGTAGAACTAAACTTAGAGGACTACAAAACATAATGGCCTTGAACAAAGTGAATACAAAACTTTGGGAGTTGGCTGAGGAAATGATCTAAAAAGAAAAAGGAAGTGAAAACTTCCTTTTTTTATTTCATATTCTTTAAAACCATTTCTAAAGAGTAGATAGATTCCTTATCTTGTTTGGTCTTAACTTTCTTATTTTTAAGATAGTTTAATGAGTCAAGTATTTCATCTTTTTTAGATTTTGTGTTTTGAACTGACACAACAGGAGTGGAGTTATCAACATAAATAACTTCTTTTTGTTTTGGATAAAGAGTGTTATAAACATCAATCGCAGTTTTTGCGTGACGAGTTGTTATACGAATAACGAGGTATTTTAGTAGTTCTTTCATATAACAAAGATACAAAAATCTTTGTTATTTACCTAATTCTTCGTAATACTTTTGAATTAATTTGTGGTTGTTTTCGATTCTTCTTAAATCCTTTAAAATACTTTTTCTTGATTTACCTTTTTTACCTTCTTTTCTTGCCTTTGCCATTTTTTATTTATTTACCAATAAATACTTTTAAAGTAATATTTATAATAATATATGAAACAACTTATTAGAAAAATATTAAAAGAAGAAACGGAACCTGAAACAGAACTAACCGATTTAGAAAATAAAGGAATAGATTTTGTTGTTAAAATCCTTAAAAAGAATTACCCATTTGTTGATGGTTGGAAAATGATCTATAAAGATCGTTTTGAGTTAGATCTTCTAATTACTTGTGATACAAAAAAACTTGCTGAATTTTACAATAGCGAATTAAAAGATTACTACCAACGTAATCCACAAGAAATATATGGTAAAGAATATCCATACCCCTTTTCAGTGTTAAATTTATCTAATGACATGGATTCAGATGAAAAATGGGCTTTATATTTAGACTTTAATGAACATATGAATGAAATATATGAGTTTATACCTGATGAAATGAAAATTATAAATACGTATGATGACGTAATAAAATTAGATGCAGAACTTTTTACCTTCAAATGAAAAATTTAATTAGAAAAATATTAAAAGAAGAGGTAAATAAAAAATACCCCAAGCCAACGCCAAAAGTGGAACGACTTGTATATGGTTGGTTAGATAACTATTTTGAAGGATCCCAAATGTATGATAATGAGGTTTGGGATAATTATAGATTTGATTTTGAATTTTGTAAAAATGGTAAAGAAATTGCAGAATTAATAACAGAATTTGAGGACAAAAGTCCTGATTGGGGACCACAAGATGAAAGACCATTAAGTGAAAGAAAATTTAAAGAAGCATCTCTACATATATACCCAGTTATGATTGATGAATTACTTTCAGACATACCAATTAGAAGACACTACTTAATTTATCTAATTGAAGAATGGTTTGAGGACACATACTTGGATAAAATTCAAAGAATGTTAAATAGAAATGATTTACATTTGGATCGTGTATCGGTTTCTACATATAAAAGAGAAGGTAACATATGTATACCACCAATGACAAAATCTGAAGATGTGACAGAAGAAGATATGATAGAACATATACTTAAAACTACACTTTTTAAAAGAAATGATATACTTAAACATGAAGAAGAAAAACCAGGTTGGATTGAGAAAACGTATTTACAAAAACTTCGTAGCGATGAGTATGATAGATTAAATAGACAATAATGAAACAAGTTATTGAAGATATATTAAATAATACTATATTACCTGAATATGAGGACTTAATTTGTGGTTTTGAAATAAAAGAACCACACGAAAGGTTTGATACTATGGGTAATACACCATTTAAATTTATAAGTGTTACTGTAACATTTATTGCTGGATATGGAACAAAATATTGGCCAATAACATTGTCGGTTAGAGATAAGTTTGATGATATAATGAATGATATTTGGGATGTAATTTATAATTATACAAATATTGCTACCGACGTATATCACAAAACAGTTAGTAAATGTGAAGGTAAGGATGAGTTTATGAACGAATCAGAAAACAAAAAATCAAACTATGTTAATTTAATTAAAGATATTGTAGAACCATTTAAAAATGAAGATTGTGTTTGTGATATAAATGTTTCATATGACGATGAAGATGATATGTATAGTGTTTATGTAGTGACATCAACAGAAGAATTAAGAGAAAAGTTTTTTTATGTTGATGGTATACAACAGTACATATTAAAATTAAGAGTTAATATTAACAAAACAATTATTGGTTATTTACCAATAGAAAACTTATATGTTGGATCTTACGGAAACCCTAATTGTGAATGGAAACCACATGTTCATGAAGCACACAAAGTAGAAAAGGATGAATACGTTGAGCTATACAGAGATAAAGATTTTATTTTAACAATACCATTAACACACGATGCGTCAAAGAAATATGGATCCGACACCAAATGGTGTACAACAAAAAAAGATTGCAATAAAGACTTCAAAAAACATACCGAATTAGGTGTGTTAGGTTATATTGTTGTAAGAGATAAAGAACTTAAAGAAAGGTTAGGTAGTAACGCTTTTGCCCTATACAGACTAAAAGGTGATGATTTTACAAGAACAATAGCATTTGACGATCAGAATAATGAATATAGAAACGGGGAATCTTGGTTAGGAAATAAATTTGATATTGTGGATAAGTTATTTCAGTTTTATAAAATGATGAATAAGTATAACGATTATTTTGAAAAACAAGACACCAAAGAAACAATTGAAGAATCAAAGGAGATTAGTAAAAAAGATCTTTCAGAAGATATGAAATACAACAAAGTTAATACCGTTTTAAATAGAATCATGGGTTCAAAATATGATTGGTGGGAAGGTATTGAAATAGATGATGTTCAAGTTAGTCAGACATACTTCATAATAAGATTAACAGGAACTTTAAAAGTAGATGAAGAATGGGGTGAAAAACAGTGGAATACCTATATGTTAGATATGGAGTTTCCTGGTAATAGTGGTTGGGAAGATAATGAAGAATATGAACTAGTAACACTCGGAGACGTTATTGGTAGTGATACATCAAATGAAATAAGCGATGAAATAATAGACGTATTAAGATTCACTGGGGTTATAGATCCCGAAATTCAGCCGTCATTTTTATCTTTTAGATCAATAATGTTAAAATTTGTATAATATATTTATAGATATGAAAAATAATTTACAAGAACAAATATCAAGAATAAAATCAATGATGTTTGTAATTAATGAAGAAGAAGAATCAATTATATCTAAATTAAAAAAAATAAAAGAGTTTAAAAATGAAGGGTTTAAAACTGCATATGTAGAAGACCCTTATGGTAAACCTGATAAAACGGGAGAGCTTTATTATGTTTTTACACAAACAAATAAAGGGTGTGAAGATTTATTAAGTAAAACTTTTATTAGTTTTTCAGAAAGAAATAAGGCTCATTGGTCAGGTGTAAAAGATATTAGTAAGGCAGATGCAATATTAATACTTACACATAAAATAGTAAAAAATAACGTTGTTTTTAAATTAAAATTAAGTTGGGCGTGTGAATTAGTTTATGGTGATGCTGCGGTTGAAAAAATAAAAAATTTAATTGACGATTATAATGAAAAAGAAAAAGGAGTTACCGTTGATGATTTTTTAGAACTAAGATCATTTATGTTAAATAAAGAAGAAATAAAAAAACTAAATAATCAATCAGAAGAGGATGCTAAATTATCTTATACACCACCAAAACCAAGTAGTATAGATGAAAAAGATTTTGTTTTTTCTGCAACGTCTGACGGAAATATAAGTGTAAGTGTTTTAAAAACTTATCCATCCGATAAAGATCCCAGTAGATTGTTTTATTTTAATGGACCAATGGTTACTTATAACCCTGTTATTTATGGACCACTTGGTATAGAAATAGAGTTAAATATTACTGAGTATAATAATGAAACAAATACATTAACAATGGATTTAAGTAAATGTGATTATGCTGCGTGTAAAGATAAAAATGGGAACCCTAAAGTAATAACGACAACTTTAAATAAAATAAAACCTAAAATTTTAAAATCCGTCACGGATGGATATAAAGTAAATAATTTTAAATTAATAGAACTTGAGGTTAATGCTAAAGATGAGAACAATAAAGACACATCTAAAGATGTTGGACTAATCCCTTTAAACACAACAATTGCAAGTAAATGGGCTAATTTTGTAGGAGATAATACATCACTTATGGCTAAAGATGAAAAAGAAAAACTTAAAGAACAAATATCAAGAATAAAATCAATGATGAGTAATTAAAATTAATTAACGAATTTTTTTTATTTTAAAATGTTCATAAAATTCAGGGTAACTTTCTAAATATCCTTTAAGAGTTTCCTCATCAAACTCAATGTCTTCGGCCATCCAATACCAATATAGTTTTTCATTTATATCAAAACCATAATAATCATGACAGTCCATTTGAACCGCACATACTTTTTCGGCATCGTCATGTTGCCCAATACAAATAAAACCAGATGAAATATTCTTTAATAAATTACTTTCACCAAGAGGTATATATCTGTTATTTATCCAATTTAACCGCTCAATTATTTTTTGGTAAAACATATTGGCACTACCCCACCTTACTGAACTAAAAAAAACAACACAGTCAGATTCAAAAAGTTCTTTAGATATTTTCCACAATTCGTCATCAGGGTTGTGTAAGGATGCCCAACATCTATGATAACCTGAAGGGTTTTTACTTTTGTCTTTTAATAATGCTTCCTTTACACCACATTGATTACCGTCTTCTCTGGAAACGTTACCTTCACATGGATATATGTTTAAATCAGGAACATTTATTACTTTACAATTATCTAATTCGTTAGAAATTACTTTGGCTAAAATAGTGGATTTAGGGGTTTGTTTTTCAAGTATCTTTTGGTATCTATTAGAACAAGTTAAAAATAAAACCTTTTTATATTTCTTTAAAGTTTTAATAGTTTCAAGTAACTTTTTATGGTTTCCTTCTTTTATCATATTAATAAATATATATATTTAAAATAAAATATCCAATTAAAAATAAGATTTGTTAAAATGATATATTTTTTTTATATTTACTAAATGTTAACGGAATACATAAAAGATTTAATATCGGATATTGATACTGTCATGATAACAGATATTGTTATTAATGAGAATAAAACATTTACGGTTAATGTTAAAAGAAAAGGTATTTCTGAATCACGTTATAATAATCACTACAATAAAATAATTAAAGCCGCTGCAGTTGCTGCCATATCAAATAGACTTAAACCATACTTCAAGGAAACTGAATATAATATAATTGTAACATTAGAAACAAAATCCTTGAACATTGTATTGTACAAAGACCAATGTGTAAGTGACAATGACCGTGAAAATAATTCAGAAACAGAATTTAGAGGTCTTATGAATTTAATTTAAGGTTCTCATATTTATATAGTATGAACTTAAATGAAGAGGTACAAAGAATCAAATCAATCATGGGAGTTATATCTGAAAAGTTAGAAGATATACAAGGAACGCCATTATACCATAAAACCTCAACAAGTAGGGGATTAAAGATTATGGACTCGGATTCATTAATAACGTCAAGACCATCTGATGAATATTTAAAATTAGATGATGAACTACGAAACACAGAAAAACAAAGTGCAATATCATTTACAAGAGATAAGAATTGGGAACCAGATCAGTCAATTGGTGTGGGAAGTGGAAGTAGGTTAGAAGATAAACATATAACTTTTGTGGTTGATAGAAATAAATTAAAAACAAAATACAAAATAGAACCTTTTAACTATGAAATAATTGGCGATAGAGATTACAGAAACAAAGGTGTCGAATTACCAAAATGGATGAAAAGACGTAAGAAAAATCCTGAAATGGAGGAAAGAGTTTTTACTGATAGGATATACCCATTACACAAATATCTTATTGATGTTATATACACTGGTGATAATCCTGAAATTCAGGAGTACTTAGATGGTTATAAAAGTCAATACCTTAACAAATCTGATGTAACAAATGATTTTGAACAATTAGATAAAGAAGAAATGAAAGAAGGTGAGTTAACAGAAAAGTGTTGGAAAGGATATACTCAAAAAGGAATGAAGACAATGTTTGGTAAACGATACCCTAATTGTGTAAAGAAGAAAAAATAATGAACATACAAGAACATATAAGAAAAATATTGAAAGAAGAAAACTCCGATAAGATGATAAAACTTGTTGGGCAATATTTAAAATTCATGTACCCTGGGTTTAATGAAAAAGATGTGGATGTTGACGAATACGAGGATAGTCGTGGTTTTCCTGTTGTTATATTTACTGATATTGAAAATGGTATATATTTAGCAAAATATCATTACGGCACAAAAGAATTACAATTAAGTAGGTCTATATTTAATGAGTTAGAAGGGTTATTAAATGATGATATGGAATATGTAATTGATTGGTTTAATAATGAGTTTGGTGAAGATGCCGAATACGTAACGTTTTAATTTAATATGGATATACAAGAACAAATAAGAAGAATATTAAAGGAAGAGACACAAGGAATTGATAACTTCTTAGACGAACTATCAAACACACACCCAATGTCTGATGAATTGAAGACATTTGTTAAACAATTTATAGAAGAATCGGAATGTAAAAGAATTGACTTTTCAAATTTTAAAATAGGTGTTTTAGGACTGGCACTTGAAAGTGGGGTTTTAATTAATTCAATTACCATTAGAAGACCTTTACCATATTTGTTATTTGTAATATTTCATGAGGTTGCACACCAATACCAATTTAAAAAATATGGTGCTGATGTTATGTATGATTGTTATTTAGGTGATATCACAGAAAGAGAGGCTGCTGAGTTTATGAAACAAACAGAAGAAGTTGCTGATGAATTTGCCGCAAGAAAAATAAGACAACTTCAAAAGATGGGACTAATTGAACCATTTACACCACCACAAATGTACAAAAACATACCAATACAACAGATAACCATGATGGTAAATAATTATAGAAATGATATGAGAAGAAAAAATATTGACTCACAAGAAAAAGTCAGTGAATATTTTTATAACATGGTTAAGAGTGAATTATAAATGAACCTACAAGAACAAATATCAAGAATACAATCAATGATGGGTATCATCACTGAAGATAGATACAAAGGATATACGAGATTTTTAAAAGATAATGTTTTTACCAATTTCCCAAACTATATCATTAACGATATGTTTAGAGAAACTGGTGATTTAGATTATCGTGACGTTCAAGGGATGTCAAAAGATGAGATTATAGATTATTTTAATAATGGACCCGGTAAAAGATTTTTTGAAAGATATGGGAATTTTGAAACAAGAAATAAACCAAAAGTTATAGAAATAAAATGGGACGATTTAATTGAACCAATACAAAAGTTTTTAAAAAATAAAATGTCAGGTGAGAATCCAAATTTTCCAAATTCAAGGGAAAAAGTAATACAAACAATGGATAGAGAACCAAATCTTGGTAATGGGGATAATGAACCAATTATTATTAAGTATAATAGTGAAGGGAAAATAGAAGATATTGCCGGTGGTAATCACAGAACATACGCAGCATTTGAACTTAACAATTTCAACCCAATAAAAATGAAAGCATATGTGATATAATAATATGAACCTACAAGAACAAATTATTTGATCCCCCACTTGTAAAAATGGGGGATTTTTTTTATCTTTGTATTATACCAATTACCTATGCGAAAAGATAAAGAATCCATAATAAGAACATTTCTTAATGACATGGTATTCAAAGATAGAAACGATATTGTTTTAGAAGTAAAAAAGATAACAAAGAAATTTTACGATATAAAAATTATTGTTGTATTAGACCGTAAAGATGGAATGATTAAAAGATTTAATAAAGGAGTTTCAATTTCACCGATAGACACATTATTACAATCTTATGGTATTTTAGAAAAAAATGAATATGAATTAGATTGGGATTATAGATACGATTATTAGTGAAGATATGTTAAAAGAATATGTTTTAGATTTATTATCAGGTATAGGTTTAAATGAAATAAACGTTATAATAAATGAAAATAATACCTTCACCGTTAAAGGTAAATACCGTGTTTTAAACGCTTTTAAGGGTATGGGTAGTGATTTAAAATACGTTGTAACCGTAAACATTAAAAATAAATTAAGAACATATTTTAATTATGGTCAATTTGATGTTGAAATAGATATAGAAACAGTTGATTTTGATTGGGATGGAGCAGAAATAATTTTTCAATAATGTTAACAGAATATATAAAAGACATATTAGATAATGAATGTGTAGAAGTTGAACGTATCGGTAAAAGATATGTTATTACACAAATTTTAGATTGTAAAGGATGTTCAATATTATATGAATTTTATAATAGCACAAGTCGTGTTTTTATAAGAATAATATGTGGAAAATTAGATAAATTTATTCCAAGTGAAGAGTATATAGTTAAAACAAAAACGATTAACGAACCAATACCTGAGTAGAATGTTAACCGAATACATAAAAGACATATTAGGATTTAAAGACTTAGAAGTTAAAGTTATTAACGATAAGTATGTTATTACACAAACTTTAGATTGCCAAGGAAGTCAAGCAATCTATGATTTTTATGAAAGAACAAATAACCTTGTTACAAAAGTATTATACGATAAATTAGATATCTACATTCCAAGAGAAATGTATATAATAGAAGCAAAAATAATTAACAAACCAATACCTGAGTAAATGGTGTTAGATTTCATTAAAAACAGATTCCGTAAGAAAGTATTAACTGAAGATGAGAAGGTAGTTAATGCTATTGCTCATTTTATCGTGTCAAGTTTTAAAATAGATATTAGAGATAGTTCTTTAACAGGGGATGAGTATGGTGTTTATAGAATAGCAAACGGAGGACCTGTTCTATTTTTTTATTATAATCATTATAAAAAACTACAATATAACGAAGAACTAACCAAAGAATTATATAAGTATATTCCTGATGAGAGACTAAAGATAATAGATAATGAATTAATCAGAAAAGTATTTAAAAAGTTATTTTATAAGGAAGTAGATAGTGCGAGTACTTTTAGGGATATAAATAAAACTAAATTATAAATTAAATCTATTAAAGTATTTATTTATATGGGTCTACAAGAACATATCAGAAAAGTATTAAAGGAAGAAACCGACAAAAAAGAATCTCTTTTAAAAATCATAGAAGAGAATGGTTTATATGCCTTTATGGGAATGACGGGATTGTCATTACCTGAAGTTTATGAAAAGGCTGGAGAACTACCAAGAAATATACTTGAACAATACCTTATAGATTGTATTATGGAAGAAGGACATGAAACTCATTATGACGACAGAAAATATCTTTTAGTTACAACTTCAATTAGTCATAACACTTACGTTGATTATATATCGACAGAAGGAAAAACATTATGGGTTGAAATTAGTGAATATGGTGACGATGATAATGACGATCCTGAAGATGTTTATACTACGTCCGCAGATAATCTTTCACACAGTAATATATTTGATCTGGTAAATGAAATTACTGAACATAAATTAAGAAATTTAATATGAACCTACAAGAAAACATCAGAAAAGTATTAAGGGAGGAGTCACTAAAACAAAGCCTGATGGACGAGATAAAAAGGTTCGGCATCAGAGACACGGCAAGTATAATGGGTGTAAGTGTGGAAGAACTTTTAGATATGGTGGGGATAAGAGGTACCAAAGACAATATGATATTTTTAGCCAAAGCAATAATGGATAATGATGTTAAACAAAAATTAAATTACTGTAGTTATAATATCGTACCTACACGTTATTCTATTAATATAGATGTTTATATACCTAAACCTGAATATGAAGGTAAGTATATGTATGATCAAAGACTACGTAATCATGCATATGAATTAATAAGTGAGTTAATATACAAATTAGGTGGTGGATTAATCAGAGGACATAATATACACGTTTCTAATACAGGTAATTGTTAAGACTATATATTTATTAATATGAACCTACAAGAACATATCAGAAAAGTATTAAGAGAAGAGACTTCTTCAGAAGAAGTAAAGTTTAATAGACAAATAAAAAAAACACGATCATATGAATATCTAATTAACAGATTCAAAATAGAAGATGTGGACGGGGAAGAGAAGATGGTGGATACAAAATATTATACAACTTATTATATACATGGTGGACAAATAAGTAAAACATCACAAAAAATTAGTAACGACATACTATACGAGATATCAAAAATGAAAGGTGAAGAAGAAACTCTTATAAAAATATATAAAAGGTTTTGTAATAAATTATTTCCTGATTGTGATATGGAACACGATACTATGTTAAACATGATTATTTATAATATGGTACGTGATTATATATTAGAAGTAAGACTATAGATTTAATTTACTCACTCATCTCTACCGTTCATTTCATTCACTACGTTCTTCGTTCATAATTTAATTCTATACTCTTACATTTCTATAAAGGTTATGTGGTAATTAGTGGGACCTATCTTAAATCATAATGTAATATACTATTAACAAAATACAGTATAATTGTAAAAACTATTTCCCCCCATTCTAAAGAACTGTCCCCCATTTACTTAATGGATAATAAGAGTAAGATGTATTAGGTATGTTCTAATAATATACAGATGAGGTGTTCATTAAAAAGGAATGTTCAGTGTCACTGAACAAGGGGAAATAATGAACAAGATATTGGTATATACAAACGAACAATACGAAGTGGTATTATATATGGACTGATGTTTTGTAGTAGATAAGTAAGGATAAACCTGACTGTAGTGATACGTTTAGTAAGTCCCACTTATTACCACTAAATAATATCTTATTATAATGATCCTATTCTCGTTGGGGGTTAATATATGACACATTTACATGTTCCATTCGTTGGAATATCTTTAGGACTTCGTCTCCCCCGCTTCTACATAGTTAAGACATTAATTAGCTGGAAAATGTATATACCTAAAAAAATGGTCCTACAGATACCTACAGAGGGGATTTTTTAGGCTGGTCATATCTAGAACGACAATTATGGTGGGAAATAGTGGAAATTATATGTGGTAAAAAGTGGGGAAAGGGATTGTCCCCCGTGTGAAACGAGACTGACATTTTGTCAAAATCAAGAAAATTAACAAAAAAGTTATTAACAATTTCCCCCTGACAGTATGACAGAGACCATTTTGTCAGTCTTCAAGGTCTCTAATAATGTACTTTCTAATGTAGTATGTGATGTAAGAGGTGGGAAAGAAGTCTAAAAAGAATAGACATAGAGATATGAACCCCAATATAAATGATAGTATAATAATAACCCACATAAAGATATATGTTCCCATAAGAGAATAATATTATATAGACTTCAACTTTTCAAGAGTATGTGTATATTTATAGTAGAACTTATTTCCCCCACAGTAGGGGATTAGTTAATCAGGATCCATGTGACCGTAAAGATTAAGATGAGTTCACAATCACTTTACACTAACTTCCTACTTATGGTGGGGAGATTCTTTATTTATATAAAGCAGGTTGGAGTCTACCCTCTGCAAGAAGTTGTCCCCCTCTTGAACCCGTCGTCGGAATTACCATAGACAATACAAAGGTACGGATTATTTTTGACATACACAAATAATCCCCCATATATTTATAAACATTTTTTAGGGAGGGGTGTGGATAACTATATGTCCCCCCTCTATGGTTTGGCATACCCCCTCCCCCCTAAATAGTGGGGACTCCCTCCCCCGTATCCTCCCTCTTATAGGACATATTGTCAGGCCCAAAAGGGGGGTCAATCCCCTTTATCAAGTATAAACTTTTTAAAACAAAAAAAGGGGGTATATACCTAAAAAAAATTTCTGGAAAATTTTTCAGAAAATCGGGGTATTTATATTATTATGAAAAGAATTATAAGATTAACAGAATCAGATTTAACACGCATCGTTAAACGTGTACTATCTGAACAACCAAAAATCCCTACAGGATTTACACATAAATTAGTTTCCGTTACAAAAAAAGGTAATACTGTTATTGGTGTAACATCCCCAACGGTTAGTGAAAGTTCAAACATTCCAACAAGATGGGAAAGTTGTAAAAAAGAAGGTACTAGTAATTGTATTGAATATCCGTCAACACTACCTGATGGTAGGCATTCGGCAACTGAAGGAACATGTAGTAATTGTGATTTTTTTATTAACTATATGGGTTCAAAATATTTATGTCGTTTTAATGATAAACCTTGTAGAAAAGTATAAATGATAATTAATTTATATTAACCCCCTCCCCCAACAGAGGGGTTTTTTATTTCCCAAATATTTATTATTATGAAAAGAATTATAACATTAACGGAATCGGATTTAACAAGGATTGTTAAACGTGTTATTATGGAACAAAATAATAAAAATTTTCCTGAGTCCAAGTTTAATGATACACTAACCAAACTTCTAAAAAGTCAGGGGATTAAGGTGTCGTACCAATACTTTAATCATAATATGTATAAATTAAGGGGTACGGTTTATCTCTATAAGAATGGGGAGGTTCTTGGTTATAGACATGGGTATGATTTTTCATATGACTTTGACCAAAGGTTTGGTCGTCTAACTTATTTATCACATTTCCCCAACATAGAGAATGTTGACATGTTAAGATTTCTCCCACCTGAAAATGTGGTTGAGTATTTTTCTGATAATTTGGTATCACATATTAAAAAAGATAATCCATATTTGTTTAAATAAGACAGCCCCCTCATTCAAACAGAGGGGTTTTTTATTTCCCCATATTTATTATTATGGAAAACCAAATTGAATCTGTAATCAAATCAATTGTATTTAAAAAATACCCATCATTATATGAGGTTAAAATTAAAGATTTGATGAGGTATTATGAACCTTTAAGTAATAAGTCATTTGTTTGTAATTTCAAATCTAACGAATGTTTATCTACAAAAGAACAAATGGATATAGATACTGAAGTTAAATTTTTATTTAATATGTTGGGACCTCAAACTACATTTCGTACACCAGACATCAAATGTTTTTTTGATTGTGGAGAAGGATACGAATTTAAAAGTGATTATGGATATAAACATTAATCCCAACTAAAATCTTTTTATATCTATTACACCCCCAAATCTAAAAAAATATTTCTGGAAAAAATTTTGTAAATCCCAACTATTGCATTATCTTTGTATTTAATTAAACCCCTTATTATATGAAATGTAAAATATTATTTGAATCAAAACACGTTAACGGTAGTGATTACTTTGGAACAAAGATTATATCTATGTTCGATAAAAAATTTAAGATTGTGTATGAATGTAGAAATGGTAGGTCATCACTTGATGTTGATATTATGAATTCTGATGGTGAGTTCAAACATATCCTTTCTAAATATACCCTTGGCTTTTTTCATGGTCCATCATATGTTAGCAATCAGGACAATAAAGACAAGGACTTCTATAAGGGTTTTGAGTTATGTAAGGAAGTCATCTCTAAAATATATTCTTAGTCATATGGAAGATAAAATGTTTGTTGGGGTTTCCGTAACAATTAAAGACGGTAGATTCTTTTTTGATATAATGGCAGATAAAGGTTTGTCCTTGGAAGATATTCGTTCCATTCTTGTTGGGGGAGTTGCATTATCCATTCGTTCAGAAAAAACCCCCGAACTTCAGGCAAAGGTAATGAGAAGTGTTGTCGATCATTTGGAATCTGAATTTATTGACCCTGATTCATTTAAGGATTCGTATGTGAATGATGATATAAAATAAAAAAATTTTTTTCATAACGAACCATCCCCCAGCCCCCTTCCTTTTTCTTTGTATTATATATTTATTATTAAATTGATATTATGAAAAATTTAATTATTACAGAATCAGAAAGAAATAGGATATTAGGTATGCACAAATCAGCAACATCAAAACATTATTTAATGGAACAAGCAAATGGCGATACACCAAGCGGAAATTATTGGCAGGGAATAGTCGACGACCAAAATAAACAAATAGACCAATCTAATATTAAAAATAGATTTGGTGAGGATATATTTAATGGTGTTAAAAAAATTGCCGATGACAAAGGAATGACTCAGGTGAATAATATACGTGATGACAATTCATATTACGAATGGAGTAAAGATTTGGGTGGAGATAATAAATTATTACTATTCTTATATAATCAATCTAATGATAACACCAAAACCGCAGCAATTATGACTTATGTTGATATGGACGGCGGAAATGCTTACAAAATGAGTGGAGGCCGTTTAAGTAAAGGTTCGGGTTTTAAAATGGGGTCATATCCAAGACCTGATAATATTTACAATATTAGTACAAGTTTATTTAATAGTGTGGAATTAACATCAGAAATGGATCAAATATCTAAAATGTTTCAGTCAAATAAACCCGCTCAGCAACAGACACAACAAACAAATACCAATACTTCAAGTGGTTCAGATGTTATAAGTAAATTAACAGCCAATAAACCAACTTTCAAATATTATGCTCTAAATAAAAGTGAAAGTACCTTAGTAGGTAATGGAGTCGATACAAAAGTCACAATTAAAAGTTGGGATTTTAAAGATGGTGATATACCTCAAATGGTTTATGTATCAGATATTAAAGGGAATGATGTTACTTTGGAAAACACTACCGGAAGTGCTAATGTAACTTTACAATAATTTTAAATCTAAATACTTTATATCACCCCCCTCCATCAAACGGAGGGAGTTTTTTATTATATTGTTATATTTATTAATATGAAAAGAATTGTAAGGTTAACCGAATCAGATTTAACAAGAATTGTTAAACAAGTAATTAATGAGAATACTGAGGATTTTAAAAAAGAATGTGAAAACATAAAAGAATTGACAGGAAGTGTTTGGATGTTTATGAACCAATGTGTTGATTCTGATACTCCAGAAGATTTATATAAAAAAAACGTTTTGGAAAATTCTAAAAAACTAATTACCGCTTTGCAAAAATTAAATTCAACTATTCCAACAACACAACAACCAATAAGTGATATACCTAACAAACCCGATTCGTCCACAACTTAATTTTTTCCTTCATATTTATTTTATATGAAAATCATTATAACAGAATCACAATATAGAACTTTATTGGAATCCACCGATAATGAATCAATGGATAAAAATAAGAAATTAATTAATAGTATTGTTGGTTTTGATTTCTCTGGTCGTATTGAACAAATAACCTCAACTCATGATATTGCAAATTGGATTGATGAGTGTGTTGGTTGGGAAAGTATCAGGAGACGGCTTAATAATTTTGGTCCTATGTATACATTTGAACTTGATGGTGTAAAATACCTTTATCAAGATAGAGGTAAGTTTGAATTGTTTATGGATGATGATTGTAATGACTATTTTAATGATGAAATCCATGAGAGACTTGGAATTGATTTACTTGGGTTAAAGTTTTCTGATATCATTAACATGTATTTTGAAGAGGAAGAAAATTAATAAAAATTTTTTTAGCATCGAACCTTCCCCCAACCCCCTTCCTTTTTTCTTTATATTGATATATTTATAAATAAAATATTATTATGAATAATTTAAATGAATACAAAAACAGATTTTACACATTAATGGAATCAACCATGGGTAATGTTAAACCGTTAATAACCGAAGAAGACGAAAATAACACTATTGATTTAACTGATTTAAATTCACAAGTTCCCGATAATTTGGTTGATAATGCCGATTTAACTCCTGATGGTACTTATACACCTGTTGGTGGTCGCGGTAACCCTCAAGATACGAACGAGTTTACATTATGTTATGAAGGTAATTGTTATAGAGTACCAGGAAAAAACGTTAATTTTAACTGGGTTCCAAATGGGATGAGAAAGCCTATTAATGGTAAGATTACCGGAACAAGAAATACTTTTTTTTATGAACCATATGTGGCCAATGGCAAATCATATGATATTAAGTATTATTTTGGTGGTCAATTGGCAACTAATGTTATAAATAAATCTGATGATAAGTTGATTGGTTTTGATACCGATAATTTTAGTTTTTATTGTTATACACCAAAAAGTGGTGGGGATTATGTTTGTGAAGAATTTACATATGAATTTTAAAAAAAAAACTAAAACTTTTTAATATATTAAAGTATTTATACGTAAATAAAATAATTAAACAATATTAATATGAAAAGAACATTAAAATTAAATGAAAGAGATTTATCAAGAATAATTAAAAGAGTAATTAATGAAGGTGCGGGATTTTCAACATATTACACATCATCTGACGGTATTAAAATAGAAGTTTTTTGTACCCAAGGAAATGGTGGGTTAAACTCTAAAATAAACAGAGATGGTAAAGGGGCTAATTTAACTCAAGCACAATTTGCACTTTTATGTCCTGGTATGGCATCTTAACAATAACATCTTAAATTTTTAAAAATAATTTACCCCCCACCTCATCTAGTGGGGGTTTTTATTTTCCTTATATTTATATTTTATATGAAAATCATTATAACAGAAGAACAACTTTTCACGGTTAAATCCTTAAATGGGGTTAAAAAATATATTGAGGATTATCTATCACAATTTGAACACTTTGTAAAACTTGAGGTAAGGGTCTCTAAAACTTCCACTGCATATTTTAACGCTGTTGAAAACCCAACTTTAGTTTATTTTGAAATTTTTATTGATGGACCAATTAGTCAAACAAACATTGAAAATGAAATACAATTTGCAATGGATATGTATTTTCCTCGTGATGGAGAAGAATTAATTTCTGTAATGTGGGATTTATATTTTGACTATGTATAATTTTTTTTAAATTTAAACATATTTATATTAAAAATATTTTATGAAAAAAATGGTTAGACTTACGGAATCTCAATTAACAAATGTTATTAGAAAAATAATTTTGGAACAAAATGAAACTTTTAATTATAAAGGTTTAACGATCACATTAGAAAAAAAAGAAAATAATGAAGTTTTTGTAACCATAACAGGGCCTAATGAAGGTTCACAAAGGGTGATTAATATAATTAATAGAAAATTAGAAAATAACGGGTATAAAAAGAAAAGTGCCGCAGATTCATTAAATGCCGAAAAAATAAGAACGGCAACATTTACTTTGGTTGTACCAATTGTTAAAACCGTTAAAGACATATTGGGTCTTAACTAACGGTTACCACCAATCTTTTTAATTGTAGAAAATAATATTTGATTTTATTTTTTATTTTGGGTATATTTTTTCATGTGCATTAATATACCACCAAATTATTTTGAACCACATTATCGTGAGGTGAGATATCCCCATTCAAATTTAAAAAAACATCATTCAAGATATCTTAGGTTATTGTCTGAATTTTTTAAAACTATGTATGATTTTAAATTTCAATTGTATTGTGAAAGAGATCATATACAAGTAATAATTTTTGACGTATTACCATCACCCGTTTACCACCCAAGCACATTTGACCCTTCTTATAGGTTTTTAAAAAATGATAACGTTAGTTATGAACTTATTAGTGAGTATGAAATTTTTAATACCGTCTATTCATATATTCCTGATTTAATACCATATTTAGAATTTGAATTTGTTTTTTATCTAGGTGTGGCGTTTTATGAACAAAGAGAAAACCACTGCTTTAATTTAAGACGATTATATTATGAAGTTTGTTCTAGAGAAGAATTACATAGACAAAAACAATATTATGATAATATTTATAATATAAACACATTTCTATGAAAAAAATAATTAGATTAACAGAAAACGAATTAGCTAGTTTAATAAAACAAGTTATTAATGAACAAAATAATGAAACCACTAAAATTGGTGGTTATGAATTAGGTGCGGGTGTTGCCAGTATTCAAAAATTAGGAGGTTCAAAAATTAAAATAACGTTTAATGCTCCTACAACAGAACCTGTTATTTGGTTTGGTGGAGGTGAAAACAATTTTACATATAAAGTAATATTGAAGTACGATCCAAAAACTGAAGAAATCTCATTAGATGATTTTTTAACAGACTACGATCTTAACCCTAATAAAGAAAGAGAATATTTTGAACAAAATACTGGATTACCCTTACCCGCTAATAGTGAAAACTTTAGTAAAAATATTTTAGAAAAAATATTTTAGAAAAAAATCAATGAAAAACCAATTAAAAAATATTTTAGAAACTGTTTTAAAAGAAACTTATCCTGAAATAAAAAATATTATTGTATTTAAAAATGAATATGCTGAAAACATTTATTCAGTTTTAGTTAATATTGAATATATGGATCTTTTAAAAATTGATGATAAAGAATTAAAAGAAGATATATACACAATTGGGGGGTATATAAACTGTAGAATTGAGTCCGTGCAATTTTATTAATTAAGATATATTTATATATAAAATAATATTATGAGAACAAAACTAACAGAAAGAGATATTACAAGAATTGTAAGAAGAACCTTGTGGGAACAAGAACAAGGGATGGACATTAATGCCTTATCTAAATTGTCAGAAATTGAAGGCGTTTCTGAAATTCAAGGATGTAATACTGAAACTTTTGATTCTACAACTTGTTTGACAAATGCGATGGATGAATTAACATTTAACGTTTTTGTTAAAGAATTTTTACCGGCATTGCAAACGGCTAAAATTGACACTAGTTCAGTTCCTAAATTTTAATTAAATACTTTTCATATTTTGAACCCACCCAATACTAAAGGTGGGTTTTTTATTTTATAATTTTTAATATATTTATCTATATGGAATACACAAAATTAACAGACAAACAATTAAAATTAATCATCACTCAATTACAAGAAAGATTTGAGGAAGAAGATGAGGATATCTTTGATGATTACAACTGTTTTAATAATTATATAACTGAGATTATTGAAGACGTTGTTAAGTACTTTGGTATTGAAATCAAAAATGGTACTGATTTAAGTTTTTTTATTGCTCTATGTAGATTAAACCCTACTGCAGAAGGAGAAATTAAAAGACCTCAACATAACACTTTTGATGTATTACATGAAGAAAATGCTCACCTAAGTAAAGTCACAACATTTAAACAAACAATTGGTTCTTTTTTGGACCTTAATAAAAGTATTCTTGAATCAATGAGAGATACTGATTATTACATCTATTATGAAGGTAATGTTATTGATGAAGAAGAGTATTCATATGATGTGTCAAATGATGAGGTTACAGAAATAAAAAAATGGAAGAAAAAATAAACCCCATTAATGACTGATAGTGAATTAAATAAAATTATAAAACTTTGTTATAATCAGTTTTTAGAAAAGACCTATGATTTTCATGGGTTAACTCTAAGACCTGTTTTATATGATGGTAGAAATGGTTATGAAATATTTTGGGAAGTAGAAAATAAAAATGATCTATCTTGTAGTGAAACCACAGTTACTGATTTTGTTCATGATTTAATTATGGAATTTTCAAAATTTGTAAGTAACAGAGAAAATAATTTATATAGAGATTATTGGAAAAGACTTTGTAAAATATCAACAGACATTTTTCCAAAAAATAGAGTTTATATAAATGATAGTGATCGTGAAGAACTTATAAAAAGTTTAACTAAAATATCTGAACTTACTTTTAGAGGTGTTCACTGCGATATTGATTTTTATAATGTTAATTTTGATAATTCTTCTGGTGAAGATTTTTATATTGGTTATGAGGTTGTTTTAAGTAATATGTCAGTTCTTGGTGAAGAAGTTGATGATTTTAGTGATGAGTACAAAGAAGGAATACATGATTTGATGTATCACGATGATTTTATTGATTATCAATTTGATTTAATGTTACCATTCACAAATAAAATAATTAGAAATCCCCTATTATTTGATAATACATATATGTATATAACAAACGATTTTATTATTAAAGATAAAAAAGGAAAAACATTTTTTTACTAATGTACACAAACGAAGAACAATCACAATTAAATAAATTTTTAGAGCACGAAACATTTACGATGGACACCGATTTTTTTGGTGGAGATTCAAAATTTGAATTTGAATATAAGTTTAAATTAGTTGGTACTAAAAAAATGATGAGTGTCGGTGAGTACTATGACTATATAAGAGTATTTGTAACTATTGTTGGTGGAGAAGATAGATTTAAAAGACTTCTTAAAGTTATTAGTTATGTTCAAAAAATAAATGAAAGAAATTTCTTAGAAGAATTTTTAAAAAAAGAATATGGTTTTAGTAATCAATTAAATAGAGATATTTCAGATAATTTAAAATATTTTTCTGATGGTAAAGATCATGTCAGAGTACAAATTGAATCTATTACTATAACTGATAATTTTTTTAGTGAAGTTAAAAATATTGATTTAAATTTATAAAGATACGGTTTAGGACCGCTATTGCTACGGCAATAAAAACCCCCATAAGTGTCGCTACCAATGGGGGTTTATTTTTTTAAAACTTAATGATATTTATTAATAAAACTATATTATGAAAAAAATTGTAAGACTAACTGAATCTGACTTAACTAAACTTGTTAAACATATAATTGTTGAAGTACAAGAAGAAGAGACAGTTTTATTAGATAAAGTTGATAAGATGTTAGATTCGATTCCTGATGTTAAAACAGATGATGAAATGGATCCACCATTATGGGACAAAATAAAAGAAATGGTAGAAGATGCCGGTCACGACCTTGAAAAATTTTTTAAAAAATTAAAAAGAAACAGTAAAAAAGCATTTAGAAGATTAAAAAGAAAAAGAATTTTTCCTAAAAGAACAAAAATTGTAAAACCAAAAATACCTGGAGGTTTAAACCCTTGGGAGAAATAAATTGTTTTTTTTTAAAAAATCGATATATTTATATATAAAAACGAATAAACAAATAAAAATAAAAAAATGAAAAGAATTGTTAGATTAACAGAATCAGATCTTACTCGCATCGTAAGAAGAGTAATTAAAGAAAATAACTTAGCAGAATCTGAAGAAGAGGCAATATCATCTGAAATAGAATCTATGGACGAAGATACCCCTGATCCAGGTTTATTACAAAAATTAGAAAATTTTGCTAAAAATTTTAAAAAATTACCTAAAAGAATACTTAATAAAATTAAAAGGTTAAAAAGAAAAAACCCTAACATGATAAAACGATACCCAAATATTGACATGAATTGCCCTGACTGGTAAATAATAAAAAAACCCAACAAATATGCCAAACTGGTAAATAAAAAAGGACTCAATTTGAGTCCTTTTTTTTTATTCTACTCCTACTACTTCTAAATCAAAAATAAGTTTTTTTCCAGCTAATGGGTGATTAGCATCTAAAACTACCGTTTCATCTTTAACTTCTTTAACAACAAATTTTATAGGACCCATTTGTGTTTGTGCCTCTAACGGCATACCAACCTCAACTTCACCCGGCATTTGTTCTTTAGGTACTTCTTGAACCATAAAATCATTATATTCCCCATAAGCATCAACAGATTCTATTTCCACTGTTTTTTTATCTCCTGTTGACATATCAATCAATCCATTTTCAAAACCACTAATTAGCTGACCTTGTCCCAATTGTGCGGTTAACGGTTCTCTACCCTCGACCATAGATGAATCAAAAATAGTTCCATCTTCTAATCTTCCTGTGTAATGTACAGTAACTGTACTGTTCTTTTCTACTTTTTTCATAAATTTATTTTTTTTATAATTGTATTAAATTTTTATATAATTGTAAAACTATTTATTAAAATAATTATTAATTATGAAAACAAGAAAAAAAATAGAAACTGAAAAGGTTAATGCGCTATTAGAACAAAGGTATTTACACAATAAATTCTTAAAAGAAGATGAACAACTTAAATCACCACAATTACAAGTTACGAGCATTAAGGGAAAACCAGGCAAATATAAAATTAGTATTTTTCAAGAAGACCCTAATGGTAATTTAAAAAACATTATGACAACGAACATAGCTAAACAATTAAATTTAATGGATGAATATGCAAGTCAAGAAGATGCTCAAAACGCCATGACTAATATTGATAAATCTAAATTAGAAAAATTGGTTCAATAGATAATTTTTTATATATTTGTAAAAAAATTATTTTATGGATGTAGAAAAATTAGATTTATCTGAAATAAAAACTCTGTGTAAAAAATATGATGTTGGTTTTGTCGGAGATAAAAAAACATTAATAAAAAAATTAAAATATTTTTTAGATCCCGTACAGGATAGTTTAAACACTCATACAGGTAGAAAATTACCATCAGATAAAAAAATTGTTGGGGTTAAAATTAGTGAAAAAGATAAGTTAAATAATATTATAAAAAATAAAGGTCAATTTTTATATTACTCTTTTGGTTTTCAATATTACTTAGTTAATAAAGATTTAGTTTTATAGAGTATTTATATATAAAATATATTTTTAATGCGAAACAAGTTACAAATATCTGAACAAGAACGTTCAAATATACTTTCTATGTATAGATTAATTTACGAAGACGTTACCACAAAAATTAGCGGTAAAGTTAATACAATTCCTGGTATTAGTTATAGTAATGCTTCTAGAGGTGTTAATTTAAAAATAGATTTATATAGTGATGAAAATACTGAAGATGTTGAAACTCTTGGGGATAATGACGATATAACCGAATTAAGATTGATTGACACCACAACCACGGACGGAGCAGGTAATTTTTATTTTGATAATATTACTGACAATATAAATTTAGTTATACGGTTCGACGGAAATGATTTTTTTAATCCTTCAGAATTAAAACTAAAAAAGATAACACCTAACCAAGAAACTAAAATAACATTAACAGTTTATTCAAAAAATGAGGAATATATTGAGAAAGAAGATGACGTAGATTACTACGAACCAAAACCTAACAAATACTGTAATAAAAAAGAATCTAATGATAAAAACATTTTTGGTTTAGGATTTTATGAAGAAAAAACATACCCTTCACCCGATTCTATTTTAAAATATAATAAAGAAAAATTTATTTTAAATGCTAATGCTGTCGGAATATTGGATGCTTTTAATACTTATTTAACGTTATACCCTAACGATAAAGTAACTGCCGAAAAAATGGTAGATGCGATGGATGATGCAGCCACTAAAACTTTTTCACCACCAAAATATAGAGTACCATGTAAAAGAGTTTTTTCTGAAAAAGGTAATTTTGTTGCAAGTACATTAGTAAAGTTTAAAAAGAAAAAATTAGATGAGTTAGTTGAGTATGTTATTTTAAAAGACCACCCAAAAATAGAACCATTAGATTTTGACCCATATGATTTCCAAAGAGCGTTAGAAGTCTCGTATGATTTAAAAAGAAAAATATTTTTATTTGTTTGTTCTGATACTAATCAGGAATGTAATAATATATTTAATGAATTAATATATTTAAAAAATATTAAAGAAAAATTAAAATTTTTTGTTAGACTTTATTACCAGGTAAATAGAAACGAAACTAAAAAATATGTATTGGCTTCAGAATCACTAAATATTGATACATACCCAACTATGGTAATTTTAGAAGCAATTAAAGATCCTAGAACTAACCCTATAAAAAATTCTGTTAAGTTAATAAAAAAAATAACTGAATTTAATAACTTAGAGGAAAATATAAACAACTTATTATCTTAATAGATATTTATAAAAAAAAATGTTATGAAAAAAAACTTATTAAATGAATTAAATGAAATCAAATATCTTTTTGATTATAGAAGAGGTAAAATATTATCGGAACAAAACACTCCTTTTATGGAAGAAGAATTTGAAGATGATATAATGTTAATGGAACCTGATGTAATGGAACCTGATGTTAAACCAAAAACAAGACCAAGAGATCCGGAAGAAAAACCTTTTGATCCGGATAGAGATAGAAGAGAAAGAAATCCCGATATATTACCATATACCGATCCTGACACTCACCCACAAGGTGGATTTGATGATGAAGTAGAATATGAAGTAGAAATTGATGACAAAATGTTTGAACCTGAATATGAAATTGAGTTTAACGATGTAGATGTTGCACCTACAAGAGAAAGAGAAAGAACTAGAGAAAGAGAAAGAACTAGAGAAACTGAAAAACCTTTTAATCCTGACAGAACAAGAAGAGAGAGAGATCCTAATAGATTACCATATACTGATCCTGATACTCATCCACAAGGTAAAGATAAAGACTTTGATGGTGATTCAGCATTAGAAAAATTAGTAATGAAATATCTTAGAAGTAAAAAATAAAAATGAAAAGATTAATATACGAAAGACCAGTAAGTGATTACTTACCTGATGAGTTTAAAAAAAGTGCAAGGGATGCTAGTAAAAGGTTATATGATGACCCTAATAATCCGGCACCTTCTAGTAATCAGGTTGGTATGCTTATGATGGGACTTCCGAGAATGGAGTCAGGTAAAAATCAACAACTTTTAAACATTGCCATGGAAACTTTTTATAAAATGTATCCAAGAATTAAAGGTTTAGTTGACAAAGGTAAAATTAGAATGGACGTTCAACTTGGTTCTGCCGGCGGAAGAATGAAAACACAAACACCAAACCAAGAAAAATTAAAAAATGCTAAAGAGGCTGACGAAGATTTTGACGAAAGAGTAAAACAAAGACATTTTATTAATGCTAAAACACAAGGTAAGGCATGGTTAGATGGTTTTGGAGCAATTAAAAAAATGAAAAGTAAAATTGACGCAATTGATCCTAACCTTTATCAAAACTACGATGGGTTTGTAAGGGGAGCGTCTAGATTTTATTGGGAAAACACTGACATGTTAGAAAGAATGGCAGCGTCAGGTGCTGGTAGAATGGCTTATTGTGATGTTTATCCTGATAAACAAAATAAAGGGGTGTGGGTTATTGAAGTAAGAGCGCCTCATTTACCTTTATTGATGCACGAGTTAGTAAAAGGTGCTGAATATTATGATAGCTTATTTTCCTTACCTCAACAAAAAGAAGTTGGAGATGTTTTAATGGGTATTACTGATGTTCATAAACACGAAATTCAAAATATGAACTACGGTAGATCTTTATGGTCAAAAATTAGATATATTTTAGAAGAAATGGTTGATGGATATGACCCAAGTATGGAGAACGATCTTACTTTTGAGTTAGAAGGATTAGGACCTAAAGTATATAATAGATATATGGATGGTATTGTAAAAGATGATAATAAAATAATAGGTGAATTCATAAAAAAATGTGAGGAGATTGTCAAAACTTTATGAAAAATAAACTGAATGAGTACGATATTAATAGAATCGTTAAAAAAATTATCAACGAAGACATTGATAGAACAAAAATGTTAGAGATTGTTGATGATGTTATTAACAGACTTAAAGAACATGGTATGGAATACTACCGAGAGTTAGATTCACTTAACTTTAAGTACCCTACTGAAAGATATAAAAAACCAAAACCTTTAAAAAGAGGCGATATTGAGCCACCAAAAGGTGTTAGAGTTTCAAGATCCGCTTTTCCTGATGAAATTTAATACATATATTTATTTTATATGGAAAAAACCAAAATTTTTAACCTTTTTAAAACATTTATTGGTTCAGATGTAATTGATATTGAAGGATTATATTTAAAACCTGAAAGAATTTTAAAAGATGGTCGTACAATTGAGTTTTCAATTAAGAATCCTGACGATTTATCGTATTATATTGGTATTGTTGTTGAGTATTTAGATGAAATTCTATTTGATTTTAGTAAATTTACCAATTTTAAGTTTAATTATCGCATAAATACTAATTACACTAATTATCCTGCACTATATTTAAACGAAACATTAAAAAATGACATACAAACCTATCTAAATAGTAAAAAAAGATTAAGATTAATTGGTTCAAGTAGGATAGCCGTCACTATTGATGGTGAAAGTTTAGGGTTTTGGACTGAATTTGATAGTGATAGGATATTCATATGGAATGAGTTTGAACCAAACTCAGGAGTTGCGTATGATTTAATGTCAAAAGAAATAATTAGTGAAGATTTAAGTGAATGCATCGACCAATACCTTAAAATTATTGAATCTGACAGTACATATCTTGAATCTGATGAAGTTTATCAAGGATTAGATTCAATTTTAGAAGAACATCCTTTAATTTCTACTGATTGGGTTGCATTAGTCTATCATACTGGGTTTACAAACCTATGATAACATAGATTTACTACGTTTTTTACGGTGAAAAGTGATAACAAACCTGTGAACCTCATCTTGAATAGTTGCAAGTAAGTTAAAAAACTTAGAATTTTCAAATTTTACACTATTTCCGTCTGTAAAATGTAAAATATCTGACTTGTGAGACAAGTTTTTACTAATTGACACTAAATCTACCCTATCAAGTAGTGAAAGTTCATTAAAAACCTTCTTTGCCACTGATAATTGACCCTTACCACCATCAATAACAACCATATTAGGTAGTTTTTTCTTCTCTTTTATCAATTTGGTAAACCTTCTACGTAAAACTTCATCAAAAGAAGCGTAATCGTCAGGACCTTCTACTGTTTTTATGTTAAATTTACGGTATTCTGATGTATTTTTCTTACCATTGGTGTATCTAATAAGGGCAGATACCTGACAATCACCCATAATATGTGAATTATCATACATTTCTATGTCAATTGGGGTGTTTTTTAGTGAATATGTGGTCTTAAACTCGTCAGCAATCACCAAATAACCACCAATTCTTGTAGTCTCTACACATTTTTCATATTTATTTAGTGCATCTAATCTAAATTTGATGTCATTTGCCTTTTCAAACTCCATATCTTTACTGAATTTACCCATAAGACGTGTCAATTTACCTTTATATTGGTCAATATTAAAAGAAATAACCTGTTTTAGGTCAGAAATTGTTGAATTATACACAAATTTATTGATATTACCCACGCATGGAGCGTCACATCTACCCATATGATACTCTAAACAGGTAGAAAACTTGTTATTTTCCACATTTTCAGGTATAATATCGTATGAACATGACCGTAAATTGAATATGTCATGTAATAAATCGTGTATTTCGTAGCAAATATTACTACTTGATACACAAATTAGTGGTTTTGAGTCTAAATTTGACTCATTTTTTACTTCTAAACGTGGAAAAGTCTCATTTGTAAGGGTTAAATACCATTTTTTTGACCGATCGTCCTTTAATTTGATGTTAAATTTAGGTTTATGAGACTTAATTAAGTCATTTTCTAATATAATTGCTGAATTTTCGTCTAAAGTGGTCAAAAAATCAACATCTGAGACGTTTTCTACCAATAATTTGGTCTTACTTGTGTGATTTTTGTTAGAAAAATACGATTTTACCCTGTTTGGGAGGTGTTTTGCCTTACCAACATAGATAATTTGACCTTTTTTGTCCTTAAAAAGGTAGCAACCAGCACTTTTAGGTATGTTTTTTAACTTTTCTTCTAACATTTTAGCTAAAATAACACTTTTTTATGGAAAAAACAAACAAAATAGACTATTTATTACTATGAAAATAGTAATTACAGAGTCCCAATACCGTATTTTAATGGAAAATGTCCAAATTATTGACGATATTTTAGATAAAATGGGTGAAATTGGGTACGAAAACCTTGAAAATGACGAAAAAATGACCCTAAATAGGTACTCAGAATGGTTAAATTCGGGTAAAAAAGGTGATTTTATGGACGAAATAACCCCTAAAAACGATGATTTTGGGGCTAAAGTAGGTGAAGAATACACCACTTATTTACGTGATGGTAGTGAATTTTCATTTATGTTTGACTATTCTGACGTATTAGAAAATGAAAACCTATATCATGGTTCAGTAAAATGGCAAGGAGAGGAGTGGTTTGGTGTAATAGTCACAGATAAAAAAGGTAATTTAGTAGAAATTGATTTTGTTTTAGATCAAGATTTAGAATCTTATAATGCAGATGATGAATTTGCTGGGTATGATGAAGAAAATGAGAAAAGATTACAGGACGAAATGGATAAAAAGGAACTTGCCCAAGTAAAATACTTCTTTATAGAAGAGGTAATCCCACATTTAGGTAATTAAATTATTATCTTTTAAGTAATTAAATAAAGATCTGGCTAATTTTTCACCAAATTTAATGTCAGATGGGTAATGGGCCTTAGCCATTTGTCTAGAATATACAATATCATCTTTAATTTTTTTTAATTCTTGTTTGTATTTTGGATATTTGTGTGATAAAACAAGATATATTAAGTTAGATTGTGTTGAGTGTCCTGATGGATATGAAAACCCTTCCATAGATTTTAACAAAGAATCATTTAACTTAGGGTTTAATCTAAAAGGTCTTGGTCTTTTATAATAGTTTTTAAGATCCGTTATAATATTATGAACATCACCACCTAATTTAGATATTAATTTTTTTTCATCAATACCTTTTGTTTTAAAAAATTTAATAAAATTACCATCAATGTCGTCTTTTTCTTGAACAAATCTTTTTTTTAAATTAATACTTTTTAAATATTTGATTTCTTTCTTTGTTTCTTCACTATTATCAGATGGTGGAGGATAGTTTTTAAATTTAGAAATATCAAAATCTTTAAATAAATTTTTTATTTTTTTACCTTCAGATAAATTCATTAAGTTTTTTATTCTATCTATTTCTTCATTTAATAACATATTTATAAATATCCTAATATTTATTTGGTATGATAACAAAAAAACATTTATTAGAAAACGGATTTAATATTGATAATATTATAACTGAACAAAAAACATCAAAAGATTTTTCAGAAATGATTTCATTAATGTTACATTCAAGAACTCAAGCACACACATTACATTTACAAACAAAATCCTATCCTGAACACATGGCGCTTAATGGTTATTATGACGGTATTGGGGATTTAATAGATGGGTTAGTTGAGTCTTATCAAGGAAAATATGGAATTATTGAATCTTACAAATCTTATGATTTGGTTTCTTATAAAAGTACTGAAAATACTATAAAATATTTACAGGATTTGTGTAAAAAAATAGAAGGGTTAAGAGACTGTTGTAAAGATTCGTATATCCAAAATCAAATAGATACTATTTGTGAGTTAATAAATAGTACCTTATATAAACTTAAATTTTTAAAATAAAAAAAATGGCAAGAGAAATTTTATTAAATGAAAGAGAATTTTTTAACCTTATTAAAAAATTGGTTAAAGAAGTAAAAGAAGAACAAGAAATGAAAGAAGGTATTTTTGGACCAAGTTCAAAAGATATTGAATTAAGAAAAATTGATTTGATTAGAAAAATTGATGACTTAATGGAGGAGTTAGAATTAACCGATGATGATCTATATAATTCAGTCGAGTCAGTAATTAGACAAGCGGAAGAACATAATTATGATGGTGAAGTTGATGTAAAACAAGGAAGAACGGGAAGAATCGTTTTGTTATTTAGACCAACACCTTCTAAATTTCATCAGTCAGGGTTTTATAAAAATGTTGTGAGTCCTTTAGTTGGTGGTATGAGAGGAGGTCACACTTTTGGTGGTGGAAGGGATTAACTTATAAAATCAAAAATTTATTTAAGGTGGTTATTTAACCACCTTTTTTTTGTCTATAATTTTATGTATCATCTGTAAAGTTTTTAAATTAACTTTATGGAATTTTAAATAATTATATGATCTTATTGTTTGCTGAGTAAAAAATAAAAACCCAACCAAAAAAATAATTGCGGGGGCAAACCCAAATACAGGATCAATCAAATAAATTAACATAAAAGATAAAAAAACAAATAAACTATTAAGAGAAAACCTCAATTTGTTTTCCCATAAATTAATATTTGATTTTGCCTCATTAATCTGTAATTCTTTTTTTTCTAAATAACTCATACTTTTTTTTTATACAAAAATAATATTATTTTTTTAATAAAAAAAATTATTCTAATATATTTTTGTATTTAACAAAGAAATTATACGGGTAATTTCCGGCAGCTGTGTGTTGGTAATTACCTCTTAATAATACATTATTATCTTCTAACTTTTCTAAGTTGTCTCTTGTTTTACCGTATTGACCACCCCAATTTTTATAATTACACAAACTATAAACATTATCTGGTAAAGATGTTTTACCACTTATTAATTTATTTACATATGTTTCTATTGGTTCTCCTTGGGTATATGGATCAATTAGGCCAATAAAACTATAATTACTTGAATTACTTATAATTTCTTTCCAAACCTTAGACCCTCCACCTGAAAATCCCATAATTTTACTAATTTTACCTGAAGGTAATGAATCCCTTTGATTTATAAATTTCACGTTATCTGTTGATAGTCCGGCCATAATCCATTGTTTTTTCATGTATTCTGCAGTTGCAAAATCCGCACCTCCAATTACAACAGTTAATCCATCGATATCTTCAACTTCCTCAACATCTTCTTCTTCTTCTGATATTTGACCAACATAAAATAAATGCCAAGGTTCCGCCTTTCTAATACCATTTTTTTTATATGTAACCTCAAAACCATAATCTCCACATTTTTCCGCCACCCATTTTTTTACTTTAGGGTTTAGGTCCCACCAAGACGGATCGGTACTAATAATATCAAAAGCCAACCCCGTGTGGTGCTGACTAAAACCTGGTATTGTGTTATAACTTTGAACATCATCTATTGTTCTTTTGTCATCTTGAACTTTTTTTCTAAAATTCTCAACTTGGTCATTATAGCTTCTATAATCACTAACAATTGATGTTGTAACATTAGGGAAGTCTTTTTTTAAATCTGATAATAATAATAAAATTTGTTCTTTCGCAATGGTATTAACTGATCCGGCATCTTCTCTGGTTTCACCTTCTTGGGTCATTTCTTTTTCTAAATTTTTTTCTGTGATGTTTACACCATAAGATCTTAATTTATTAATTGCATTTTTCACTGATTGAGGTAATTTATCAAAAATGGGTGATGAATCTTGGGTGTTTGTATTTGTTTGATCTGTAGGTTTTGATAAATTAATAGAATTTAAACTCTCTTCAAAGGCCTCCTCATTACCTTTTTTTAAAATTGCAAAAATTTTATAATCAATATCAATTGGGTCAGTATCTGTAACTTTTGCAGTTACTCCCGTATGATGAGTCATTAACATTGGTGTAGGACTTGGTGGGTAATATTCGTAATGTAAATGTGGTCCCACTGTTTGTCTACCTTTATTACCGGTGTTGGCTATTATTTGTCCCGGTTTTATTTCATCTCCGGCACTAACAAAAATATCGTCACAGTGTACAAATCTACTTAATGAACCATCAGGGTACTCAACCGCTAAAACCCATTCACCGGATCTGTTGGCGCTTTTTACTTTACCCTTTCTTAATGATACAATTGGGTGCCCAATACTAAGTCCATAATCACGACCATGATGCCAATGATATTTACAATATCTTTCAGGTTTTATTCCTTGATTACATAAATACATTATTGGTGCTCTCCATCCATATGTTTTACCTCTTACTTCATCTAGTGGTCTTATTAAACTTTGATCTAAAGTATTAACATCTAATTCATCTAATTTTTTTCCAACATCTTCGGGTTTTATAAATCCTAAAAATTCACCTTTATCGTCAAAACGAAGAGCACCGACATCTTCTCCGGATCTCTTACCTGATGAAGGTGTGACCATCATTTTACGATATATCCCCTGTTCGGAAATTTCCTCTCGTAATATGTTTAATAATTTTAACGACATATAATATAAATATTTGTTATGCTCATTTAAAACCAACTTATGAAAACATATTGAATTTTAAACACCACTTTAATATATTTATTACGTATTTATATGAAGATGAGATATATTTTAACAATTCTATTTTTTATAACAATTTATTTTGGTTTTTCACAACCAACAAACGATAATTGCTCAAACGCAACTTTAATAACATTACCAAATCCTTTGGCTTGTCCTAATGGTGTTGGCGGTACTGTTAATGTTTCAGGAACAAACATAGGTGCAACCGCACCAACACCATATACTTACTTACTTGGATGTTCAACAGGAGGGAATCAACCGGCACCAGCATTAGATGTTTGGTATAGATTCGTTGCAACAGGGACAAGAGTAACTATTAATATAACAGGAGGTTCTCCCGCCTTACCAAATCCCGCAATCACACTATGGAACGGCACTAACTGTAATAATTTATCAGGAACAGGGTGTGATAATAATGGAACTGCTGCGGGGGCAAACTCAGCAACATTTGAACCATTAGCCATTGGTCAAACGTATTACATACAAATAAGTGGTATGAATAGTACTGCACAAGGTAATTTTAATATGTCTATTAACGCGTCAAATGATTGTGCCGACTGTAATACCTCATCTTACTTAACTGTAACACCACCACCAACAAACGGAGCATATTTACCAGGAACCCAAGTGACATTTTGTTATACGGTAACAAATTATAGTCAAGTAAATGCAAATTGGATTCATGGTATTATACCAACATTTGGTAATGGATGGAATTTATCTACATTACAATCAAACGGAACACCGCCACCAACTTCAGGTGGATATGGATGGTATTGGGCTAATGGTCCTTTAGGTCAAGGATGGTGGGTTGATTTAGATCCTGCGGGAGCAACACCACCTGATGGTATTTTTTCTAATAATTTTGGTTATTCGCCTGTAAATGGATCAGGAACATGGACTTGGTGTTGGAGAATCACTACTAAGGCAAACTGTAGTTCAGGAACAAATTTAAATATGAGTATTAATACTACATCTGATGGTGAAACAGGTAATTGGACATCAATTGCTTGTACAGATGACCCAAATTATCAATTTTCGGCTATTTTAAATTGTTGTACCACAACCGCAACTTTTGTAAGTCCCACTTGTTATAATGGTACTAACGGAACGGCAACTGCAAACCCAACAGGGATATCTCCTTATCAATATTCTTGGAATACGTCTCCTGTTCAAACAACTCAAACCGCAACAAATTTACCAGCAGGTACTTATACAGTCACAGTAACGGATGCCTCTGGGTGTGTATCAACCGCTACAGTGACATTAACCAATCCCCCTCAAATTATTTTGGGACCAATAAACCATAATTAAAAAAAACATTATGAAAAAATTATTAACCTTTTTAATGTTATTGATCTCATCAATTTCATTTTCTCAATTCACAACAACACAACCTGATACGGTGTGTTATCAATCTACCGCACTTTCAACCTATACTGTAACAAGTATTGGTTCAGGGACATACACTTGGACTGTTCCTACTTGTGCTACTCTTGTTTCAGGCCAAGGAACTAACACAATTCAAGTAAATTGGTCGGCTTGTCCTCCAGGATTTATTAACGATGCAATATCTGTTACTTACGCATCACCTGCACCTGCAAACTGTCCTGCTGCTCCTGTTTATATGGATGTTTTAATATATCAAGTAGTCCCTACAATAACAGCATTAGGACCATTTTGTGAATCAGATCCTTGTGTGACATTAGTTGGTACACCTGCTGGTGGTACATGGTCAGGTCTTGGTGTGTCAGGTAACCAATTCTGTCCTGATAACGTAACAAACGGAACAAATGCGGTGTCAACAATTACTTATACAGTAAATGCTGGAGGATGTACATTTACAACAACAACTACTGTTCCTGTTTATGGAACACCAACATTATCACCAATCCAACACAATTAATGATTGACAGTTGGCCTGGTTTATTATTACCTCTTTGGTTGGCTCTTATTTTTGAACCAACCAAAGAACATAATAAAATAGAAGAAAAACCTGCAAAGGTTATAAAAATAGAAAAACCTAAAGTGGATACAACTTTGGTATTAAAAATAAAAAATTAATGAAATACATTTTTTTCATATTATTATTTAGTATGTCCTTACTTACTTCGGCACAACAGACTTTTGAACTGTGTGCCGGAGAAAGTAAAACTGTGGTTTACACTTCACAGTCGGGGGGTGATGGATCAAACGTATGGACAGTTAATGGTACACCATATTTAACAGAAGATTTAACATATACTTTTGACGCTGCCGGTATATACAATATTGTAATAAGAAGAGAAAACGGTCCGTGTTATGTTGAACAAACATTACAAGTTGTTGTTACTGATTGTCCAGGTGTTATTTATTGGGTTCCAAATTGTTTTACACCTGACGGTAATGAACATAACCAACTATTTGGTCCCGTAATGAGTGAAGGATATGACATTAACGGTTTTCAATTTTTAGTATTTAATAGGTGGGGAGAAATTGTATGGGAATCACAAGACCCTAATGGTAGATGGGATGGTCTATATCAAGGTAGAATTTGTACAGACGGTGTTTATATTTGGAAACTAACCTTTAATGTTTTTGGAAATGACGGTAAAATTACAGATCACGGACATTTAACTATCTTGAGGTAATTCTTTAATCATACCCATTTCAATTAAATTTTCAATAGACTTATTTTTAGGCGCCTTTAAATAATAGTTATCACCATCATTTCTAAAAAAACACCATCCTGATAAAACCGTATTTAAATGATTATACGTTTCTTTATCTTTTACTTTATATGTTTTTAATCCCACCATCTTTCAATTTTTTGTTCTAATAATTTAAATAATAATTTTCTTGCCTTTTCTTGGTTATGTCTTGCAACGAAATGACAGAGAGTGTCTTTTTCTAAATCGTTACCTTTTTCTTTTAAGACTTTTCTAACACTTGATGGATATTTTTTCAAAAACTCGTCATAGTTTTCACTTAAAACAGTCTTTTTAATTTCTTTTAAATTTGGGTTATCTTCAACAGGAATAAAATCAAATTCAGTTTCACTATAATCAAGATGTTCCATACCGTAATATTCTTCTTTTACCCTTTCAAGTAAATTAAGTACAATTGTCATATCACGGTTATCTCTATCAACTTCAGTGTGTCGATTCGCGTAGACAATTTCCTGTCTTTGAAACTCTATCTTTTTTTGTAGTATGTTGTAGATATACCAACCATCCCAATCTTTATCTTTGTATAAAGTTGGCATCCATTTGAATATGTTTTTTACTCCTGTTATAAAGTAACGTATTCTCCAATGTAAGTTTCTCCACAACCAATTTCTATCCCAAGCAGAATCATTTGGTACTATCAGTTTTTTGTAATTTTTCATTTTGATCTTCTTTGTATTGCAAATATACAGAAAAAATCATTAAAAAGTTAACAAAAACACATAAAAAAATTTCTAATAAATAATGCCAATCTACTTGAGTCATAGAAAAATGTGTACCAAACCACATAAATGAACCATACTTATTCATTATTTGTACTACTAAATACTTCAAAAATTTAATCATAACGTTACTATTACATTTATAATTATATTTATTTATATGAAAAAAAATCTAAAGGAGTTAAATCCCGAACTTGAACCTGGAGATAGAATCATATTAATTTATATGGACGATTACACAAACCCAATACCTTTAGGTTCAAAAGGTATTGTACACGATGATCCAGAAACATATAAATTAAATAGACCAACATTTTCAGGAAAAGGTTGTGGTTATGCTTACTACGTTACCTGGTATGATGATGAAGGTAATTATATAGGTAAGATGCCGTTAGAACCTGATGACGATAGTTGGATTTTTGATAAAGATTATTATAAACAATAAAATAAATAAATTATGAGAGGTTATTCTACAATGTCTGACGAAGAAAGACAACAAATTATTAAACAACATGCACAAGTGTATGATGGATACGCAACAGGTAATGTACCATCTAATATGACACCATTAACAGTTTATGACGCCGCAAGAGATAAAGAAGGTGTTACTGTAAATTCTTTTGGTGATGTAAAACATTATACAAATCATAAAATAAATGAAATTGCTGCTAAAAATTTACATTACGATGAAATTGACCCGGCATATGAATTTGATTCAGGAGGGCCTGGTGATCCTAATTTAGGTTACAATGTTTATAATCAAACAAAACCAGCATATGATTTTGATTCAAAAGGACCTATAGACCCTTTTTATGGTGGTGGGACGCAAACAGGTTTTGAAGGACATGATGAGGATTCTGACGACGATTTTGAATTTGATATGATTGATTTTCAAGACTATATTGAAGGTGAAGATACTGAAAACATAAACGAAAGTGTATATAAAACTTTAGACATGTTTAAACGATTTAAAAAATATAACTAATGGAAGTTATTGAAATAATATCACATTATATTGATAAGACCCAAAATTTAATAATTGTTGAGTTTAAAATGCTTGGGGACGATGATGATATGATTAGAGAAGATTTTATTGAATACTCTTTTTATGAAGAATTTGGATTTGATAATTCAAAAGATTTTAAAATTTTTGAAGATGTTATGGAAGAAGATGAGTGGGAAGACGATCAGTATGATTATATTAATGATGACCATAATCTATTATCTTTTTTAAATGAATATTATATAGTATTTCCTAAAAAAATACCTAAAGCAGAAATTAAATAAATTATGAAATTTATAACAGAAATAAGAAGAATAAAATCTTTAATTAATATTTTTGAAAACACAGAAAAAATAAACTCTACAGCAATAATCGGCGATAAAATTGCTTATTATTTAAATAACGATACAGATAATGAATACTCAGAATTAATTGATAATGATATGGATTTTGAGAAGTTATTAAATAATGTCTTTAGTTATGATAAAATTAACCCACAAGTAAGTAATGTTTTTATTTCTATTGGATCTAAAGATTTTTTTGATCCTGATTTAGATATTAAAACTTTGGTTTCTAAATTAGAAGATATTTTTCCAAATGCACAATTTTATTTAATTAAAGGGTATATTGACGCATTAGAGTTTAATTTAGATAAAAATAACAGAGAAATGATTGAAGATAATTCTGTTACTTTTTTTAAAATGTTTGCTGCCGATAGAATACCAACAATTGGTAATCACTCAATTATTGGTAACGGTGTTTTAGAAAGAGGTGAAGAGTTATTAATTGATTTAGAAGAAATTATAGATCAATACAGTGAAGATTTTGAAATAACTAAAATAGAAGATAATAATGAAATAGAAATAAAAAATGAGTTTATTGATTTAGATATTGATGATGACACTGATTTTGATACAATATATGAATTTTTATCAAATATTGAAAAAATGATAAAATCAAAAAATGTATATAGTATTGATTTAAAAGATAAATATTTAGGTGATGTTGAGTTAATACAAATTGCTTTAAAATTTTTAGAGGTTCCATTTTCTGAATCATTAGAAATTAATGGTAAGTTTGACAATAAAACAAAAATGGCAGTAGAACAATACCAAAATTTAAATTCATTAAGTAGGACCGGTATTGTTGATTTTGAGACATTAGAAGAAATTTTTTATGATCTAAAAATGAAAAGTTTTGATGATGAAGATTTAGGTAAATTTATGGGTAAATTAGATGTGGAATTAAAAACATATGTACCAGACGATATAGATTTAGAAGAATTATGTGATAGAATTATTGATAATATTGAAGGTGGTTATGCAAATGAAGTTCATTTTGCTGATGCTGCAAGTAAGGCCAAAGAAGCCGATATGAAACAAGCCTTTTTAAATTCAGGCGAAACAATGTTTGGAATCGACAGAAAAAATGGACCAACAATGACTGAATTTTGGGAGTTAGTTGATGAAAATAGTGGTTGGGCTGAAGAATCTGCAGACAAAGAAAAATGGTCTCATGGTTATATGGGTGGTGACATTGAAGATGAATTAAGAGAATATGTTTATGAATGGGCAATACCAACATTTGAAGACTTTAAAAATAAAAAATTAGATTCAGAAGCGAAAAAATTAGTTGAGGAAGATGAACGTATAACCATCCATTTACTTTACGCTGTATGGAATGGAATCGTTTTCTTTAATCATTTTGCGAATGTTATTAATTCGGCAGTTTCAGAAGGTATTACAGATAGAGATGAGTTATGGAAAGTGGCTTTAGATTCAAGAAAAAACCATTCAAATGGTGCGGTTAGAAATAGCGCACCAAAAATAGAAAAAATAGCTAATATGTAATTTATTACTTTTTTTTATTTAATTGTTGTGTATTTATTTATATGGATGATTTAAACGAAAATATTAAAAGAATAAAAAAGTTAATGAAGGTTGAATCTGAAATAGATGAGAGTGAGATTAGCGAAGAAGGTGAAGGTGGTGAATCCACTGGAGGATCTACTGGTGGTTCTGGTTATCCTACAGTTAAAAAACATTCTGACACATATCAAACACAAAGAGGTAAAGCAAATACCTTAGATATGAAAACAAAATGGGAAAGTGGTTTATCTAGAGGAAAGGCTAATACCTTAGATATGAAAACAAAATGGGAAAGTGGAAGAACGATGGGGTCAACAGGACCTTAAAATTTATGTTGTATGAATAATTTAGACGAAACGATAAAAAGAATATTATTAAACATGAATTACGACTCAAGAAAAACCTTGAGCGAAAATACATCCGCATTAGAAAAATACGTTTTACTTGAAGATCCAAAAGTTCAAGCACCTATGAGCGAGCTTAATTCGATGAATATGTATCAAATAATGGCTTTTCAGTATTGGGTTTGGACAAAGGTTGATAAAAATCTTGACACCACACCTGGATTATCTGGTGAATATAATAAAACAAAATATAGTTCTATATTATGTAGTCAACCTTGTGCTTCCGTTAAATTTGATATACCTGGTAATACTGAAATTGAAATACCTGGAGCAATTGATGGGGGAATTGGTGAATTGACAAAAAAGGCATGGACTACTTATGGAGAATTATATAAAAAATCGTACCCTAATTGGTCAAAACCTTTACCTGAAGATAAATTTTACTTGTGGGTTTTAGGTAAAACAGCACCTCTTAGTTCAATGCAAGAAATTAAAAATTTTCAAAAATGGTTTTTAGAACATTATGAAAAGAAAAAACCTGATGCAAAAGGTTTGGTTAGTTCAATGTTATGTTTACCAAATGCTTCATGTACCGTATCACAAGCAGTTGATGGATATTGGGATCATGGTACTAAAAATGCTTGGGTTACTGCCGGTACAAAATACAAAACCGAAATTAATACCAAGGCTTGGTATAAAGAAGAAGTTTGGACAGTTGAATTGCAAGCAGAATATGATAAACAACAAGCATTAGTTGATGAATCTAATAAACAGAAAAAATCACTATCTAAAATAAAAAGTTTTTATGAAAATCCATCAGGATGGAACGGAGTTGCCGCAAGAGATGGTGAAAACCCAAGATATACAAACGTAAATGATAGTACGTATTGGAAAGAACAGTCTTATCTGGTCGATTATCTACATAATGGGTGGGGTTGGAATTATAACACTTTAGTTTATCCCGCACCTGTAGCATATACTAACAAAGAAATAAATGAAATTTATAGTATTTTAACTCAAAAATTCATACAAAACTATAGGGGAGAATGGGTCGATAGGGCCACTTTTAATAAAGAAAAAGATGACCTAGAAAAAGAACAGATAAGAATCAACAGTAAAGAACGAGATAATACTAATGTTATTCTTCCTAGAACAAAAATAAGAGATGAATTTTTTGGACCAAAACCAACACCCCAAGAAGTTTTGTACGCCGAAGATTTAAAAAGACAAATGTTAAAATTTAATAATGATTTATCAAAACAATCAACATTAATACCACAATATTGTAAACCTATTATGTTAACAGACGGTATAAAAAATCAATACGGAGATTTTATTCATAGAAAATATATTAGCCCAAGTGAGATTTGTTTAGAAGCTGGAGGGTTATGGGCATATCAAATTGGGGATAATGTAAAATGTGGTTGTAGAGATCAAACTGCACCAAGTATTAATTATCCTATAATCACTAACGTAAGATATATAAATTATGTTAAAAATACTATTGATATTGTTCCTCAAACTTTACCAGAAGCTAAAGTTATATTAGGATTCCAAACTGAGGCAAGAAAACCTTTTGACCCTGAAGACATAAAAGATTGGGCAAAACTTGTGACTGAGGTCACAATGCCACTAACATTTGTGGTTATTCTTGCGGCACCATTGTTAGGTGTTGGTGCGTTGACTGCTGAAGCAATTTTATTGAGTTTTGATTTGGCTGACGCCGTCGCTTACATGATTTTAGGTGACCCATATGCTGTAGGACTCTCTTTAACTGCCGGAATTATCGGATCACCTAACCTAATAAAACAAATACCTTCAATTGGTAAATTTACAAATGGTGACGCCGGATCAATGAAAGAATTTATTAAGAAATTTTCTGACTTTTTGGAATCAAAGGGAGCCAAATTTTCCGAAATGTCTACGGTCGCTAAAGAAATTATTGAAAACAGTACAGCAATTAAAGCACTAGTAAATACTAATTTTGCCAAAAAAATAAAACCAACTGTAAAACTTGCAAAGAATGCGGTTGAAAGTGCAAAACACCAAACAAAATTAATTAAACATGTTATTGGTATGAGTGCAGAATCTTATGGTGATTTTATTAAATTTGTTTTATTTACAAAAAATGCACCTATTAGTATTTTTAGAAATTTAGTTTTAAATTTTGTGGCACCATTTATCACATGGGACGTATTAGCATATAATTTAGGTTTTTGTAGAAAAATGGATATGAGTGAAGTTGAAAAAATGTATAATGAGGCAGTAAAAATTGAAAATAAAATGGCTAAATCAAACATAAGGACATTAGTTAAAAATGAATATGGGAATCTTGTTGTTTCAGATTTATCGCCTTTACAATTGACTGAAGAAGATAAAAAAATACTTGATTCTAAACCTTGGAAACTTTTTGTTTATTTTGCAAATACTATAGATAAACTACAAATGTTTACAAATACCTGTGAAGGTCTTAAATCTTTAGAAAAGGTTAAAGAATTAATGAAACAACAGGGAACCGATGTCATAAGTAAACAATTAGATGAACTAATTGGTAGTTTTAATAATAAAATAAAAAATGAGTTAGAAGAAGAAAATTTTGATTCGTATTCACCATCAAAACCTTTTGATGAAAAAATATATTACATACAATTAATTTTAATTGAATTTTTAAATGACCATCCAGATATTAATAATTATAAATATATCGATTACGAAGTTTCTGAAGTACCTTTACCTGATAAAACACCTTTAATAGATAAAGCAGGAATTAAACCTGATCCACAAAAACTTCAAGCAGATAAAGAAAAGGCGGATAAAGAAAAAACTTTGGTGGATTATAGTAAGTACTCAAATACGCAATACGGTAGTTTAGATGGAGAAACAGAATCCGCTTTACGTATTTTTAAAGTATATTCAGGTTTAGAAAAAAGAGGAGATGTTTTATCTACACCTGTTTTAAACCAAGTAACTGTTAATAAGTTAATAGATTATTTAGAAACAAACCCTGAAGAATTATTAGATCCTGTAGGTATTGATTTTGGTGATGAAGAAAAATTAAAACAATTTTTTAGAAAATTAAAAAAGGAATCTGAAAAAATTGAAGTTGTTGAGGTCAAACCTGAAGCAGAAGAGGATTTAATTACGGAGGCAGAAAAAATGGATAGTAAACAAAAAGAAAAATTTATTAAAGATAATCGCATAGATACACTATATAGTGCGGAGGATTTATATGACTCGATTAAAAAATTAAAACAATAAAAAAATAAACAATAATATTGTATATCGTATAAAGATTAAAAAAGTTTAATTTATTGATATTTATAAAAAAATAATATAATGGATAAAAATTTAATATCAGAAATACATAGGATTCATGAAATGATGGGAGTTAAATCTAAAAATTTATTAATGGAGTCTAGTTGCCCATTTTGCGTTAAGTTTTTAAAAGAAATTGATGACTTAATTGATTTACTTAAAAAAAATGATTTAGATTTAGCGGGTTTTACTTCTAAAATCGATGAATTAGAACGTAAAATTGATGACATGGCGTTATCTATTAATGAAAAAACTGCTTTAAAAACAAAAATACAAAAAGCTAAAAGTACCGGTATTACTGATGGAGATACTTTTAGAAGTTTATTGAAACAAGAATTTGATAATACTGATCAGTTTGGTGTAAGACAATCATCCGCATTGGACTCTGCGGATGCTACAAAAATAGATACTGTTGCAGTAATGAAAGATCCAGAAACCGCACAACTTTCATTTAATTCGCCTAACTCAAAAAAAGAACTAGCAGAAATAGAACTATCTTTTACAAAGGCAGAAACTGAAATTGATTATAAAAAAGCGTTTTCTACTTTAGACGATGTTGCTAATTTTTATGACAATTATTTTAGAGAATTACTAATAAAAAAAGGATATCCTAAAGAATTTATTGATAATTATGTTTCTATATGGAGAAACTGGGTTAAAAATAATGAAACATTAAAAAAATGGTATAGTACACCAAACGAATTAAAAAAATCGCCAGCAGAAGGTGGTAGTGGAGCACCTATACAAAGAACAATAGTTGATGCGGACCAAGTTGATGATCCATACAGACAGGGTCCTTTTTTTCAAAAAGAGTATTTACGAGATAGTGAACCTGAAATATACGATAAGTATAATGGAATCATTAAAAAAAATGGTGTAGATGTAACAGACGGAGAAAGAAAATTACTTGATGATTTAGAAAAGTGGAAAAATGGAGAAAATGTGGATTTTACTCAGTATAAAAATAAAAATGTTAACCAAGAAGAAGTACCAACTGTAAATGCCACAGATTTTCTTAGAACCCAAGAAACAAAAAATCCTGGATTTTTATCTAAATTTGGTGACTCGTTTTTTGTTCCAAGTTTTACTAAAACAGTTTCCGATATTATTAGATCTTATTTTGGTACCAAAAGTTCTGATGTATATAGATTAGAAGTTGAAAAAAGTTTAAATAAACTTATTATGGATTTTGGACCTAAATTTGACGCCGTTTCAGGTAAATTAGTTGGTAAAAATGTTGATGAAGTTGCTAATGTTGTTAGACAATTGTTAATGGATTTAAAATTGTCCAAAAATACTAATGAGTCTTGGGGAGAATTATGGCAAAAAATTGAAGACTCCTTGAGAATAAAAGGTCAAGAAATGGGTATAACCAATATTGATGAGTTTATTGGTTTTATAAAAAAAGGTGGTGGTGAAAAAGGTACAGATTACAAATCAACTATAGAGTATTTTTTAAAAACCATGGATGAAATTGAAAATACCCCTCAATTATTTAAAGTGTTTGGTGATAGAAGATGGGCGTTAAGTAGTGGTATGTCTTTTTCTGATTGGAATCCTCTTAAAAAATTATTTAAAGAATTTACCGACGAATTTGATAATAAAGTTATTAAAAATTTTAAAAGAAGAGACACTCCTGGGTTTTTTAAAGGTTTATGGGGAATAGTTTCAACGGTAACCTCACAAGGTAGTGGTTTATTACTATACGCGGCACCAAGAAAAATTCAAACAATAATTAAAGATTTAAGATTTATGGGAATAACAAATAATAATCTTTTAAAATCTTTAATTAATACTTATATATCTATGTGTGTTTTGAGTTTAATTTTGGTTCCGTTAGCAACCGCTGTTATGACATTTTTTGCAACACTACGAGCAGAGACAGGTCTTGATTGGTCTGAAGCTTCAGAAAATTTTTGGCAGTCAGGATATAATACGTTTATTGAAAAAATAACAAGTTTAAGTGTTTTAAACCCTTTTGGTGGTTGGTCTCCCGCATATGAAATAGGGAAGGCTATTTGGAACAGATCTTGGAAATCGCCTAAAAAAGTTGCTGAGGAAAAAAGAGAAAAATGGAGAAAGGAAACGGAAAAACTAAAAAGTGAAACAATTAAAAAATTAGATAAGAATGCTGAAAATAAATTTAATGAATTACCTAATGATAAACAACAAGAAATTTATAGAAAATTAAATTACGATATTTTGACTAACGCGTTAAAAACAAATAACCTTTATAACCAACTAACTAGTGAAGAAGCAAAATTAATTTCACGTAGACTTAAATTTAAACCTTCTTTAGACAGAGAAGCTAGAACAAATGCACTATCCGATTTTAATGATTTGAGTTTTGAAAATGTTACAGATTTTGAGAATTTTAAAAAAACAGTGGATGAAAAAAAATTAGATAAGGGTGAAGTTATTGGTAATATGGTATTAGTTGGGTCATCTGGTAAAGAATATTTGGTTAGATTTGTAGATGAATCCACTAAAAATTTAATAGTTGATCCTGAAAACAAATATTTATTAGATGGTCATTTTGCATGGATAAAACCTGATTTTAATTCTATATTTATTGGAACTAAAGAAACGGGTTATTCACTAAAACAGTTTGCACAACAATATAAAAATTTATAAAAAAAGTTATGAGTAAAAGATTTGATGAAGATAATTACAAACATTGGAAGGACACTTTCAAGTTTCAGTCTTACGATGAAGAAAAGGCAAAATATAAAGACGTTAAAATTAACATGGAAGATGTAATGGATAGAATTGACCATTACAGAAAAAAATATGATGAAGATGACGCTTTTGTTAGGGCCGTTATAGATACTCATGAAAATGTTGTTAAAATTATGTTCACCAAAGATTTGGCTCATTTAACTGAAGGTGTTTCTTTATATGGTTTTGCTTCTGTATTACAAAATTTAAGAGAAGGTAGAGGTGAAATGGAAATTTGGTCAGTTTCTAGACCTGCCGATGGTAACTGGTTTTTAGTTAAAGGTTCTTTTACTAAAAAAGAGTTAGCAAATATGAATTTACATAAAAAAGAACCAAGAGATAAAGAAACAGAAAAAGAAGAGAAACCTGAAATTGGTTTAAAAAAAAAAGAAGAGACGGCAGTAGAAAAACTAAAAACTAATGAGGTTTCTGGTTTAGAAATGCTTCCTGTTAAAATTAAACAAAAGGTAAGAGAAAAAATGGCTAAGGGTTGGACTACTGAAACACCCTATTCTTTTTTTAATGACTTTTATACTGAAAGTGATATTAATTCAGTTTTTAACGATAAGATTAAAATTTATAAGTTAAAACCAACCTATGAATTTTTTAATTCTTTAAAAGAAAATTCAGCAAAAATAAGTTTAAAAAGAGGGTTTTGTAGGTCAATTTATTTGGCCAAAAATGATTCAGATATTAATGATACTCACCAAAAAATTGTTGATCATATTTTAGATAAATGTGAACAAAAATACAACGGAAAAATAGGTATTTATAGATCTTCTAACATTTAATAATTTTAGTAAATATTTATTATAAATGAAAAATTTTTTGAAAATATCTCAAGAGGAAAAAAAATATATCCTTGAAAAATATTCTTTATTAACTGAAGACGATAAGTATGGTTGCATAAAAGGTGATTGTAAAAATGGGTACGGTGAATTTAGATATGAAAACACAAAAAACAAACCTGTTTATTGTGAATATTACAAAGGTAATTATGTAAATGGAAAAAGGGAAGGTCAAGGTACATTAATGTTTTCAAACGGAGATATTTTTTCAGTTAATTTTAAAAATAACGAAGTAAATGGTCAAGGTATTTATAAATCCAATAACGGTATTGTTTATGATGGAAAATGGAAAGATGTTAATGATGACTCAATACCATTAGAAACCGATACAGAATTTAAAGTATTTTGGCCCGATAGTTTGGGTGGATGCACATATATTGGTGTTTACACCGACCATGGTATGGATGGTGAAGGTGTTTTAAAGTTTCCTGACGGAACAAATTATACTGGAACTTTTAAACAAACTGACTTTAGTTCTAAAATTCAATTTGACGGTATTGATTCTAGAAATTCGTCTTCAATATGGACTGATGATTTAAAAGATTACCATAATAATCCACCTACTGATGAAGAAGAGGTTGTTGATGATGAAGAGGTTGTTGATGATGGTCCTGTTGAAAACATTTTACAAGTTACAGAAGGATTAAGAAAAAATTGGAAGGGTTGTAAAGTACCGAATGATGATCCTAAATATGACTTTACGGGTCTTGGCGGAGGTAAAGACTACGGATATTTTACTCAAATGCCTGAACTTGGTTATGCTAAATTTAAAGGCCAAATTGATGGTAAAGAAGTGACTATTGAATATGGTTGTTTTGATAAATTTAAAATAGTAAGAGGTAGAGAAACTGGTGATAGGGGTAGTTTTGAGGGTGAGTATTATACTGAAGACACTGAAGGGTTTTTTAAAGGTGACGAAACTAAAGCAAATAAATTTGCATTAGGTGAGTTAAAAAATTCACCTGAATATGATTTTTATAGTAATACTTGGATATATTTTGGTTATTTTACTGATGGTAAAATAAACGGTGATAATAGTAAAATACCAGGACTTAAATCAGATAAATCAGAGTATGGGAAAATAACATTTAACGATAATAACACTTATTCTGGTGATTTTGTAAACTCCAATATTAATGGTAATGGAACTTTTACTTTTAGTAATGGAATGGTTTTAAGTGGGTTCTTTACTACTAAATCAGAGGCCGACGGGGACGTTATTAGTGTAAATCTTACTGAAACATATAAACAAAAATACGGTTTAACAAGAATAGAAGACATTTTTGATTTTAATGAAACATATGACCCAAATAAAAAACCTAACCCACAAAGTGATACGATAGGAGCAATAAAAGTCTCAACTTTAAAAGGTAAAACATACTATAAAATAAAGTTAGAAAGTAAAATAACTGGTAAATCTAAAGAGTTTGAAAGTTTAATTGGTGGCGTTTTTATACGAATTACAAATAAAGAAGATAAAAAGATTTTTTTTGAAACAACTTCTGACGTAAGTGGTAATTTTGAAATACGAAATATACCTTTTGGTGAATATAATTTAGATTTTCTTAGAGGTGATAAAAAATTTGGTTTTGTTTTTGAAAAAGATGATTATAAAATAAGTAAAGATACTCATACAGTTAATGTTAAATTAGCAGGAACTAAACGATTAGTAAAGGATTTAAACCGAGATATAAAAATTTATGATAAATCAACAACTAATGAGTACGGTAAAACTCAAACAAGTGATGGTACTGAAACATTTGATATTCTTTCAATGGATGGGGATGAACTTTATGAATACTTAGAATCATATTTAAATACAAACCAAAAAGATAGAGAGTCATGGATTCAAGATTTAGTTGCTGGTAGATTTGAAAAAAAATATGGTGAGGTTACGTCAAAAGAAGCTTGTTTAAGAGAATTTAAAAGTTATGCTGATATCATAAGAAAAATCACTAAAAATGAAATTGATCCTGAAAAAATAAAACAACCCGGAAATGATCTACAACCAACAAAAAATTATTTAAAACAATGTTTAAAAACTTATGGTAAAGATATTGTTGATAAAGATGATGTTAAAATAGTTGTAAATCCACCAGGAGAAGCGTATGAATTAGGTGTAAGATTGGAAAATAAAATTTATTCAGATATTTATAATAAAACCTCTGATATGGGTATCTACAGTTCAATTAGAAAAGTCCTTAAAGAACAAAAAACAACTAATAATATTGAAAATAATATCATTAAAAATAGGTTAAATTTTATTTACGAAAGTTCTGATTATTATGATTTAAAATTTAATCTCTTAAAAGAATCTAAAGAATTGATAAAAAAAGGTTATAACGAAAATATGGTTAAAAATTACTATAAAAAACTATTAAACTAATATCGCAATGCCATCTGCGATTAATAAGGTGAATGGCTGGATTTTTGAGTAGTTTCTTAAATCCATAAACCTTAAAGAAAGGGAGGTGTTCCAAAATCTAAGAAAGGTGTTCTGAAAAGAACACCTTTTCTTTTATAATGGTATTTATGTAATATGGAATTTAATATCAAAAAAGGATCCACCTTACCATTTATTGAAGTTGCTTACTTAAAAGACGGAAACAAAGACTATAATTTTAGTAATACCAATTTAAGTGAGTCAACAATATATTTTTATATGAAAAATATTGATACCGATACGTATAAAATTGCTAAAAGTATTGCGACATATGATAGTGTTAATAATAAAATATATTACCAATTTACAAAAAAAAACACTTCAGATGTTGGAAGGTATGAAGGAGAATTTAAAGTATATAATGAACAAGGGTTAATTGAATTACCTTTAAAAGAAAAAATTTATATAAATGTTTTACCTTCATTTAGTGATTCTAGATTTTGTTGCGGTTCTAATAGAAATATAGGTCCCGTACCAATACCAACACAAACACCAATACCAACACCAACTCCGACACCTACACCAACATCTACACCAACACCAAGTGTAAATGGGTTCTACTACGGTAAATTTAATAGTATATCAATAACAAGTGGTGATGTTGTAAGTAATTTAACATTTGTAACAGCAAATAATGCGGTTAATAGTTATGTACCATTTGGTACAGGGTTAGGATATGGGTATACAATCATACCAACATTATTTACCCAACCAACAGAATTTATAGATAGTACTGCTGGTTGTACAGGTATTCAAATACCGACAAACAATATTGGTCAAGTGACAATAAATAATATTAATAATGTTCCTGTAACTTATAACGTTTACAGGACATTCTTTAGGTTCAACGGAACATTAACAAGTTGGATGTGTGATTAATGGGTACATTTAGTTTATCAGGAGGAGTTGAGGTTGTAGGTTTTATTTCACCTACAGATCCGCAGGATACATATCCTGTTATTGACCCATTATATGGTATTGATGGGTTTAGAAATGTTGATAGTTTAATTGAATTAAATAACATTCCTGAAGAAAGAAGAAGGGCGGGGATGGTTGTCGGTGTCAGTGGTGGTACTGAATACTATAAACTTAATTCTTCACCTTGGAATTACACCATAAGTGATTGGTCTAATTTTAATCCTGGTGGGTCATTTACAGGTGGAACAGGATCATGTTTAACTGACCTTGTTATTGAAAACTTATATTCTTGTGATACAGGAATAACAATACATAATGATTTTATTCCCGTAACCGATAATACCATTAATATTGGTACACCAATAAGAAGATTTAGAGATATAAATACAGTTAGTGGTACAACAACAGTATGGACGGCAACTACAAGTGTATACACACCTAATTTAGATTTAGGTTTAGATAGTTTAGGTAACAGTAGAATAATAACAGCAAATAACTCAATAATACAAGATGATACATTAAATGGTGGTGCATTTTGAAAGTAAATAATATTTATTAAAAAAAGTAAAAATGGCAATAAGAAATACAAAATTTGTTATAAAAAACAATCAAAACTCCGCAGCACCTTTTTCAGGAGCAACTCTTTTGGTTGGTGAACCTATAGTTAATACCGCAGCGGGTATTATGATGTTTTCTGGGGTTACTTCAGGAACAAACGATTGGACACCTGCGGGTACAGGTGGAAACGCAAACTTTTTTGAGGTCGGGTCCAATCTTTACGATTTAAGATTAAGAAATAGAATCACTAAATACGAAGGGCTTTCAGGTTCACAACTTGACGGTAAAATACTATCAGGTACGTCACAAGGTTTAATACTTGTTGATTCTACTGAAATAAATGGTATTAGTGCCTTCACATATAACTCACTAACAAACACATTTACAATTTTTGATAGTAACGGTACTGAGTATCCGGCAACTATTTCTTCAGTTTCTGGTTTAACAGTAAACGGTGATTTAAGTGTATCAGGTTCATCAGTATTAAATTTTTTAACCGCATCTACAATAAGTGCAACAACAATTAACGTTAATGACATTAATTCAAATGGTAACAATAATTTTAATAATTTAACGGTCACTGGTAACACTTCATTACAATCAACTTCCGCAACAACCTTCAGTGCAAATAGTGTAAATATTGGGTCGTTAGGATCTAATAGAGTCGTATATACAACAGGTTCAGGACAATTAACAACTGAAAGTAATTTCACATATGATGAAGGCACCGATACTATGGGTGTTAATAATATTGAGGCGGCAGGGGACGTAACGATTCAGGGTAGTTTAATCGTGTTTGGGCCTTCAGTATCAGCATTTACTTCAAATCTTTATGTAGAAGACCCAAATATCACTCTCAATTATAATCCAACGGGAAGTACAACATTAACATCTATAGGTGCCGGTTGGACCATACAAGACGGTTCAGGAATATCAAATACCGCAACCACACTTAATATCGGTAAATCCTATTTAAACGCTAATTTATCACCAAATACAGAATATACCGCAGACACAGGAAACGAAAATAGAAACTTTTTTACACAATTAGGAGACATCATAATTAGAAATACAAACTACGACCCAAACTCACCTAATGGTGTTAGAGTTTTGACAGAAAATGATACTTTAGATGGAGGTACGTATTAAAATATTTATTTTATAAAAAGGTTATATAACCTTAATTAAACATAAGTCATACATATGGCAAATAGACAGAACACATTACTCTTAAAGAGATCAAATGTTATTGGAAAATTACCACCCTTGAGTGGTCTAACATTAGGAGAAATGGCTCTTAATACTGCCGATGCCAAATTATATTCACTTTTTACATCAGGAACAACAGGCGCAACCGAAGTAAGAGAAATTGGTTGGAACAGAATCCATAGAACTGGTGATACTGTTACCGGTGACTTTAATTTTTTTGGTGATATATCTATTAGTGGTTCATCTTTACCTAATGGGTACGCATTGGCAGTTACAGGAGACACCGATTTTAAAAGTGATGTTTATGTTGAAGGGGATATATATTTTAGTGGAGATGTAATAACAACAGGTTCTACTATTATTCAAAATGGTTTGACAGCAAATACGATATACACTGACTATATTGATTTTAATTTAACTGCTACTTCTGTTCATAACGAAGGAAGACTTAATTGGAATGATGACACAAAAACATTAGAGATTGATACAGAAGTTAATGATTTTAGTGTTGAAATTGGTCAAGAAAATGTTGTTAGAGTTTCAAATAAAACAGGTAATTTATTAACAAAAGGTACGTTAGTTTTTATAACGGGTGGTACTAACAATAGACCAACAGTGACCTTAGCTAGTAGAGACGCCGAAAGAACATCAGCAAGAACATTAGGGTTTGTTGGTCATAATATTGACCCTAACGCTGAAGGGTATGTCGTTACTTATGGTTTATTAAGAGATATTAACACAATTGCATATACGGCAGGAACACAACTTTATTTATTTACTGGTGGTACATGGACAAATGAAAAACCAATTGCTCCTGACCATGATGTTAGAGTTGGTGTGGTTGTTAGACAATCTTTAGGTGCGGGTATTATATTTGTGACGGTTCAAAACGGGTACGAGTTAGATGAAATACACGATGTTAGAATTAGTGGATTAACTGCTGGTGATTTATTAGTGCAAAGTTCTTTTAATAGTAAACCCGTTTGGGTAAATACAAAAACATTACCAGGAAATTACACTATATCAGGAAATACTACACATATTGGTAATTTTAATATTACGGGTAATTCAACTCAATTTGGTACATACACTCATAGTGGAGATACTTTCATTACAGGTAATACTAATCAAATAGGTAATTTTACTATTACAGGAAATACAACACAAAGTGGGGACACGACACAATTAGGTAATTTTCACATAACAGGAAACACAAGTCAAATAGGTGTTTATAGTCATAGTGGAGATACTATCATTACTGGCAACACAACACAATTAGGTGATATAACTTTAACAGGAAACACAACACAGTTTGGTATATATACTCATAGTGGAGACACTTTCATTACAGGTAATACAACACAAATAGGAAATATAGCACTATCAGGAAACTCTTTTATTACAGGGAATACAACGCAAAGTGGGAATACGTCACATACGGGTAGTACAAGTCAAATTGGGGATGTTTCATTAACCGGTAATACGGATCAATTAGGTTATTTATATATTATTAGTGCGACAACCGGCTGTACACTTGCCGTAACAGGTAATACTTGTTTAAATGGAGATGTTCAAGTTATTGGTAACCTTAGTTATCAAGGGGATTTAAATGTAACAGGTAACACCTCTTTGATTGGTGATACCTTTATTAGTGGGTCGTCACTTTCTGGTGAATGTGCTTTATATGTTAATGGTAATGTCTGTATTGATGGTGACGTGACAATTAGTGGTGATACCTTTATGTCAGGTGATTTTTGTATGAATAATATGAATAGCACTGGACAAACAGGTACAAATTGTTTTGACACTTCTTTAATACCAACGGGGACAACAATAATACACCAATTTCAATCAGAAGGGGGTGTTTTTGCTCATTTAGGAGATTTAGCAACAGGTGAACCAAATTCCAGAGGGTTTACGTATTTTGAAAATAATACCGTTTTAACTTCGTTTGTTGCGGTTGGGACAGGGGTATATACTCCCGTTATTGGTGCGCCTCAAACAGTTGGAGGATATGCTAATTTATTTATTGTTACTACAGGTGCAACAACCGCCACAACAAATAAATTAACATATAACTATCCACCAGCGTCTGGTACTAGTTTTACTTATTTGAAATTTACCGTGTCTTTATCTGTTGAAGTTGCACAAAATCAACAATTAACTTTTCAAATACAAAGAACAAGGGGAGTATCCGTAACAAATATACCAATAGGTATGAGTATAACACCAAACGGTAATTCGGCAAATGGTGTATCTTTTAATGGTATTGCTGAAGCGCTACATCTAGACGAGTTTGTTCTTGTTGTTAGAAATGCTACTGGGTCGGGGGGGTCTAACTCAGTAAGAATAACCGACGTATCATTTTCAATGTTTACTTAATTTTTATTATTATGAAACTACAGGCATATATATTAAATGGAAAACCTTTAACAGAATATTATAGTTGGTCATCAGGGGACGTTAACGGAATAGAGTTCATTGTTGACAACATAATTCAAACAAATTATCAAGACGTTAGTTCTATTACTAATTGGGACAACTACGGTAGTAGATTGAAAGATTACAATTATATAAGAGAACAAATAAAAGAAATAACAAATTTAATAGGATTTAATAATCTTTCTTTTGAAGAAAAGGTAATTTCATCAAAATACTTTGTTGTTGGAAAATCAGAAAGAGATAGTGTTATGTCCGAAAATGTGCAATATGAATTTTGGGACACATTGGTAACGAATTCACAACATTCTAGATTTATTAGGTGGGAACATGCAAAAAAATACATATCATACGTATTATCACCAATTAATTCATCTGATTTAGCAAAATCAACATCTGAACTTTGTAATGACTACATCAATTATAATATTATAACAAAAGTAAAAGATGGTATATCAGGTCTTTTTGATTATTTGAAAGGTGAAGGTGATTTTACAACAAACGGATACCCATCTAAATATTATTGGACACAACAAAATCAAGATAAGTTAATTGATATATTAGAAAACGGTAACTACTAATTATCTATTTCGCTATATTTATTAAATAAAAGTAGATGGCGAATAAAAAAATCTCCGAATTACCGTATATTAATAGTGGTAAAATATCAGGTAACACTTTAGTTCCTTTGGTTACTTATTTCAGTGCAACTACGGGTGATACTGTCCACACATATACGTCAGATTTTCAATCATATATTTTAAGTGGTCAAACAATTACAGGTGGAACATATAATTCCACATCAGGAAATATAACATTATTCAATAATACAGGTGGTACTATCACAATATCGGGGGTAACTGGTTCTACGGGCACTTCTGGTACAAGCGGAATTGACGGAACGTCAGGTATAAATGGAACTAGTGGAATTGACGGAACGTCAGGTACGAGCGGTACATCAGGAATTGACGGAACGTCAGGTACGAGCGGTACATCAGGAATTGACGGAACGTCAGGTATAAATGGAACGTCAGGTACGAG
>Ga0315909_10000216_pt1 | contig 76777 bp, 72 predicted proteins | sample LakEriMetagenome_11_FD_203527 | JGI IMG/M metagenome (GOLD analysis project Ga0315909, IMG submission 203527) | Freshwater fungal communities from buoy surface, Lake Erie, Ohio, United States - Buoy 2 MA125 | ecosystem: Environmental > Aquatic > Freshwater > Lake | place: USA: Lake Erie, Ohio...
CCAGCACAGCCTGCTGCATAAATATCCTATTGAAACTGTCAAAACTGACTGTTTTTAGGGTATTTCCATACCGTTTTTAATTTAATATGTAAATATAATACAGCCTTGTCATCAACCCACAGGAGAATAAAACATGACTGACCGCAATCAATTTGAAGCCATGCTTGAGGCATTGATCAATGAAGATCAAGAAACAGCAAAAGAAATTTTTCATAATATTGTAGTAGCAAAATCACGTGAAATTTACGAAGAATTGCTATCAGAAGACTTTGATTTAGAAGAAGCTTCTAAAGACGAAGATGAAGACGAAGACAAAAAAGCTAAGAAAGATGAAGACGATCTAGACGAAGCTTTTGGTGAAGAAGAAGGTGAAGAAGAAGAAAGTGAAGAAGAACCTTCAGACGATTCAGACGTTGGCGGCGATGCAACTGATGATATGATTGGTGACGTTTCTGACGAAGAAGACGACAGCGAAGACCTATCCGACGAAGAGCAAACAGATCGTATTTTAGATCTAGAAGACGCTCTAGAAGAATTAAAAGCAGAATTTGAAGAACTAATGGCCGGCGAACAAGGCGAACCAGAAATGGGCGACGACATGGGCATGGATGCACCAGAAATGGGCGACGACATGGGCATGGATAGCAAAATGGGCGAAATGGGCATGGGCGACATGGAAGAACCACAAGACGAACTACAACGTTTTATGGAATATGTTGACAAAGTAGCACTTCCAAAGCACGGCGACAATGGTGCAAACACTAAATCAATCGTAGCTGGTAAGAACGATATGGGCGGTACAACTGCTAATATCGCTAAAGGCGGCGAAGCTAAAGGTGAAGGCACAAAAGGTGGCTTGTTGAATCCAGCTGCAAAAGTTGACGATGCAGGTAACATCAACAAACCAGGCGGCAACGCAGGCAAGACAGCTTTCAAGAAGAAAGAACCTGGCCACGGTGCTGAGAAGAAAGGTAACGGCGAATCAGCTGATATTAAAACATCGCTAATTGGCTCACGTAAGTAATTAAACGAGACTAATAAAATATGTCTTTATACCTCCGAGAGAATCTCAGTTTCAACGAAGCAAAAATGATCGTTGAGTCTGATGACAAAGATGGGAAAAACTTATACATGTCCGGGATTTGTATCCAAGGCGGTATACGCAACGCTAACCAGCGTGTTTACCCTGTGAATGAGATTGGCAAGGCTGTCAAGACCCTGAACGATCAGATTCAAAACGGTTATTCAGTTCTCGGAGAAGTGGATCATCCAGATGATCTAAAAATTAACCTGGACCGCGTCAGTCACATGATAGTTAATATGTGGATGGACGGTCCAAATGGTTATGGTAAACTGAAAATTTTACCAACCCCAATGGGACAACTAATTCGCACAATGCTGGAAAGCGGAGTGAAGTTAGGTGTTAGTTCACGCGGATCCGGAAACGTCAAAGATGACGGTTCCGGTGAAGTATCAGATTTTGAGATTATCACAGTAGATATGGTAGCTCAACCTAGTGCTCCTGGAGCATATCCTACACCAATTTATGAACACTTGATGAATAGTCGTGGTGGTCTTAGTGCCTTGCGTATAGCGCAAGAGGTGAAAGGGGATCCTAAAGCACAAAAATATCTCAAAGAGAGCTTATTAGGTATAATAAGCAGACTCCAATAACAAGGAGAATCACATGTTGGATGCACTAAAACAATTATTTGAAAACAACGTGATTTCTGAAGAGATCAAAGCATCAATTGAAGCCGCTTGGGAAGCTCGCATTGTCGAGAACCGTGAACAAGTAGCTGAACAACTACGCGAAGAATTTGCTCAAAAATATGAGCATGACAAGCAAACTATGGTAGAAGCTGTTGATCGCATGATTACAGATCAACTATCACAAGAGCTTGTTGAATTTGCCGATGACCGTAAGCAATTAGCAGAAATGAAAGTCAAGTATGCTCAAAAGATGAAAGCAGATGCTGCCGTAATGAAGGAATTCGTTAGCCGTCAGTTAGCTGCAGAAGTCAAAGAGTTACATGAAGATCAAGTGGTAATGGCTAACAAATTTGGTAAATTAGAACAATTCGTTGTAGAAGCTTTGGCCGAAGAAATCGCAGAGTTTTACAAAGATAAAAAGGACCTAGCAGAAACGAAAGTTCGCTTGGTTCGTGAAGGTCGCGCACAACTCACTAAGGTAAAACAACAGTTTGTAGAACGTGCAGCTAAGATGGTCGAAGGTGTTGTAACAACAGGTCTTAAGACTGAAATTACATCACTAAAAGAAGACATCGAAGCAGCTCGTCGTGCAGACTTTGGTCGCAAGTTATTTGAAGCTTTTGCTCAAGAATATCAAGCGTCATACCTAAATGAGAAGTCAGAAACTGCAAAATTACTCAAGGTCATAGACATGAAGACTGTCGCTGTTCAAGAAGCTGCTAAAGCTATTGAAGAAGCTCAGACTATCGTAGAAAGTAAAGAAGCAGAAATTGCCGCTTTGAAAGAAGCGCAAACACGCAAAGAAATCATGAATGAGTTACTTGCTCCGTTAAACTCAGAGCAACGTGAAATCATGGGTGAGTTAATGGAGAGTGTGAAAACTACAAAACTTAATGAAAGTTTTGAAAAGTATCTCCCAGCTGTCATAGCTGGAAAAGCTCCGCAGAAGAAACAGGCACTTGTAGAGGCTAAAGAAATTACAGGAAACAAAGTTTCCAACAGCAACCGTAGCAGCGAGAACGACAATAACATTATTGACATTCGTCGCCTTGCTGGACTAAAAATTTAAGGAGAAATTTAAATGTCAGAACTACTATCAAGCCGTTGGGCAGAGACTAAGGAAGCTCTTTTAGAAGGCCTACAAGGCACTAAAAAATCAGTAATGGGCGTGACTCTAGAAAATACTAAAAAGTATCTTCAAGAATCTGCTACAGCTGGTGCCACTTCTGCCGGCAACGTCGCAACACTAAATCGCGTGATCCTTCCAGTGATTCGTCGCGTTATGCCAACCGTTATTGCTAACGAGTTAGTTGGTGTACAACCAATGACTGGACCAGTTGGTCAAATCCACACATTGCGTGTTCGTTATTCGGACTCATCAGGCAATGCTGGTGTAACTGCTGGTGAAGAGGCATTAAGCCCATTCAAGATTGCTGAAGGCTATTCAGCTGATTCTACAGGTCGTGCTGTTTCTACAGCTAGCCTAGAAGGTCAAGCTGGTAAGCGTATGAGCATTCAAATCTTGAAACAAACAGTTGAAGCTAAAACTCGTAAATTGTCTGCTCGTTGGACATTCGAGGCTGCTCAAGATGCACAAGCCCAACAAGGTATTGACATCGAAGCAGAAGTTATGGCTGCTTTAGCTCAAGAAATTACTGCTGAAATCGACCAAGAGATCCTAGCTTCATTGCTAAGTCTTGCAGGTACAGCAGTTGAGTCTTTTGACCAAAACGCTGTTTCAGGTACAGCAACATTCGTTGGTGATGAACACGCTGCACTAGCTGTTCAAATCAATCGTGTTAGCAACTTGATTGCTCAGCGTACACGTCGTGGTGCTGGTAACTGGGCCGTTGTAAGCCCATACGCTTTGACAATTCTACAAAGCGCAACAACATCAGCATTTGCTCGTACAACAGAAGGTACTTTCGAAGCTCCAACAAACACCAAGTTAGTTGGTACATTGAACAGTGCAATGAAAGTGTATGTAAACACATACGCAACAGACACAACAGACATCCTTATTGGTTATAAGGGTTCAAGCGAGTCTGATGCAGCAGCTTTCTACTGCCCATACATCCCATTGATGTCAAGCGGTGTTGTGTTAGATCCATCAACATTTGAACCAGTCGTATCATTCATGACACGTTATGGTTATGTTGAGTTGACAAACACAGCTTCTTCTCTAGGTAACGCAGCTGACTACCTAGGTCGTATTGCTATCCAGAACGTTTCTTTCAAGTAATCCGTTACTTAAAGCAACAAATCAAAAAGGACTCTTCGGAGTCCTTTTTTTATCTCAGCTAAATACATAGTAATGATTCACATGGTGTGAATTTTATGCGGTAACCCACCGCGTACGGCCTAGAACGCCGTTATTTCTTAAGGAGAAAATAAAATGGGACGTCCTTTAAACAAAAAATATTTCGCTAACACAAACTATCAAGATTTTGGTACAGCAGGTGTTGGCGGTGAATCAGTTGCCAGTGTTACAGCACCAGCAGGTACATTAGCAGATCTTGAAACAGGTACATTTACAATCCCAGCGGCTAGCATTACTGCCCCCCAGATCACGGGCGGTGCTAAACCAGTTTTACAAGTAGTAGTAACTGGCGCAACAACTTATACTGTTACAGTAGTATCAGCAGGTTCAGGATATACTTCTGCACCAACTATTACATTTAACGGTTCGATTACCGGCGGAACTGCTTCAGGCAGTGCAACACCAGTAGCAACATTAACAAGCGGTGCAAGTGCTCGTCAAAACGGCATTAAAGCAGAAACACAATATGGTTCAGGCGATTCAGAAATCCTTACTGGTGACGTTATCAAACAAGTTAGTACAAAACGTTACAAAGTTCAAACTAGCCAAGCTACTAGTATTTTCAAACTAGTTACAACTGAAACTAAAGGTGAAGGCGAAATGAGTATTATGGCTACTGACAGTGCAGGCGGTACATACCTTGTTGCTAAATTAACAGCTCGTCAAGCAGTATTAGTTCCAACAGCAAACGCTCACGGCGGATCAAGCTCAGCAGGAACGCAATTTGCTAGCGGCACTGGTGCAAAGTGGACATTTGGATCTGCCATAGTAGACGATACTGTTACTATTGCTAATCAATAATTATCGTATCCTAGTTTAAGGATTATACATGTCAAAGATATTAAGAGTTAGCGAAAGCGACTATAGAGTTAAAGTTAAGGACACTGGAACAATTACCCTTGACACAGGTGTGGAACAAGGCACCGTTGTAATTACTGGTGATTTATTAGTTAAAGGTAATACAACTACAGTTGATACAGCTAACCTTTCTATCGAAGACAATTTAATTTTATTAAACAAAGGCGAATCTGGAGCAGGAGTCACAGAAGGAACATCGGGCATTGAAATAGACAGAGGATCACTTCCAAACGCTCAATTTTTGTGGGATGAGACAACTGATAAATTTAAAATTCAGTTAGATAACAATTCATTAGCATCAATTGTTGTAGGTAGTGTTGCAACAGACCCATCGTTAAATCTTAGATTTGACATGCAGGCAGGCGCAGGCACTTTAAGAATTATCAACTCAACAGGTTATGAAAGTCGTGTGTTAGATGCAAACGACATTCCAAATAAAAAATATGTAAATGATTATGTATTTGCAACTGGCGGTTCTGCTGTTGTTAGTTTATTTAAATATCCTGTAGGAGTTCCAGTTTCTGCTTCTGACACATTAGGCGAAGCACTAGCATCCAGTATTAAATTCTGGGTAAGAAGTGGCGGCAGTTTAAATCAAAGAGCACAGATTACAGCACAAGGTTTAGATGTTGATAACGTTAACATTTTAGATAATACAATTTTAAATTCTTCAGTAAGTAACAATTTAGTTCTTACTGCAAACAATACACACGTTGAAATTAATGGAATTTTAAATTTAGATGATAAAACAGCACCGTCTGCAACCGGTGGAACATCAAGAATATACTCTCGTTCGGGGACAGCAGTCACTGATTTTGAATTATACAACAGCGGAGTTTTTATTACTAACAGTAGAACTCAAGATGAAATCGTAGTTAAAAATAGAGCATTACTACTAAGTATGCTTTTCTAAGGAATTTTTATGGCAATTTATAACACAGCAATTACAGCAACATCAGAAGGAAGTTCAGATAAATTAGAATCTGGCACTGGTGTTCGTGCAATTACTACTATCATTGTTTGTAATACTACAAACACTGACAAAACACTCACGTTATATGCTGTGCCTACCCCAGGAACAACTGCAAGTTCATCAAACATGATTGTAAATGCACTAAATGTTCCTGCAGGTGATACTGTAAGTTTTGATCAAGAAAAGATGGTATTAGGAACTAGTGACCAAGTAAGAGCAATATGCTCAGCTAGTGGATTAACAGCAACAGTAAGCACATTATTGGTATAATATGAGATTTTTAAAAACACTTACTTTAAATCGTAGAGCAATTTACGATAGTCGTGTAGCACTAACAACCAGCGATGATTTAACTCTTGCTGATAGCAGAACTATGATATTGCCAAAGAGCGATAGCACAGTAACTGGAGCAGTTGTCGGACAAATGCGTTATAATACTACTAACAATCAAGTTGAAGTATATCAGGGCGTTGGTGGTGGAGCAACATGGCGCAATTTACGTTTTAAGGAAGCTACACAAGTCACAACCGAAACATACACGGGTGATGGAACAAGCACAGTATTTGGTCCACTAAGTACTCAACCACCAACAGTAGTAGAAAGTGGCGCAACATGGACTGCCGCTAATTTAATTGTTATTGTTGGTAATGTATTTCAAATAGCAACAACAAACTATCTAGTACAAACAGGCACAGCTATAGGAACAGTTGGCGGCACTGATTATAGTACTGGACCAAATGCTTCAAAGTATTACATTAAATTTACATCAGCAAGCCCTGGACTTAGCACACCTATAGTTATTCTACACGGCTTTACGCAGTAAGGAGCACACATGGGCATTGAGCTAGGCAGAATTAGTGGCCCATTACTAGCAAGTAATCTTGTTCGTAAAAATTCCGGCGTTGGTGAAGAAAACTTAGCGTTTGAAACAAACCTACTTTATCTTGATGTAATCAACGGCCGCATTGGTATCAAAACTAGCAGTCCAGCTGCCGGATATGCGTTATATGTTAACGGCAATATTCGAAGTGACGATCTCGAAGTTCCAACTCAATTTGAAACTCCTAATTATGTAGTAAGCACAAATCGTATTCAAAATCTTGTAGATAAAATTTATCTACAACCAGACCAATCAACAGATCCAAAAATTGCAGCTCCTAGAGTTGGAACATTAAATCTTAGAATTAGTGACCAACTTATTGAAAATATCACTAGCGGAAGTGATATTAATTTTAATCCTAACGGCGATGGAAAAACATCCGTTACGTCTTCTGAAGTATATGTTGACGGCAACATACACGCAACTGGTGATATAACCTGGGACGGAAATATAACGTTTGGCAGCGATGACGCAGATAACGTTGAATTTTCAGCAGATGTTGACAGCCATATTATTCCAAATGTTAATAAACAATTTGATTTAGGATCAGCTAGTCAACGTTGGAATAACATATACACAAAAGACTTAACAGCAGAAAGTTTAACATACGATACTATTACAATTGACAACATAAATTTTTTGTTGACTCAAGGAAATACTTATTATGTAAGTGCAAACGGAAATGACAGTTCTGTTGGCAATCATTTACACGGTACTTTCCGTACAATCAAACAAGCACTAACTGTTGCTCACGCAGGCGACACCGTTGTTATTTTTCCAGGTACGTACGAAGAAATATTTCCGTTAACTGTGCCAACAGGAGTAACAGTTAACGGTGCAGGTATTCGTGCAGTTACAGTTAAACCTACTGCGGGTACAAATACTAATAATGCATTTTTATTAAACGGTGAAACAACTGTTAGCAACTTGACTGTTAGAGATTTTAATACAGGATACGCATTTAGTTTTGCGCCTGGGTTTACCGTAACTAGCCGAAGTCCGTATGTACAAAATGTTACAGTAATAACAACAGGACCAAATGCAGGTAACGGCGCCTTAGTTGACGGTAGTTTAGCCAACAGCTCCAGTAAAGAAGCCAGTATGTTGTTTCACAGCGTAACAATGCTGATACCAAACGCAATTGGAGTAAAAGCAACTAACGGTGCGAGAGTTGAATGGTTAAACTCATTTACCTACTTTGCTGAAAGAGGCTTGTACCTATTGCAAGGTACACTAGGGTTTGCCAGTCTTGGAGTTAAGTTTGGTGCCGAACTTCGTAGTATTGGCTCAGCAAACGTTTATGGTACATACGGCTCAGTAGCAGACGGTGCAAATACTTTAGCATATTTGATTGGTCATAATTTTGCTTACATTGGCACTGGTACTGATAGTGCTAATGATGCGTCATTAGTAATACAAGCTAACGAAGTCTTAGAGATCAACAACGGCCGCATTTATTACGAAAGTGCTGATCACAAAGGCGATGTTAGAATTGGCGATATTTTTTATGTAAATCAAGAAACTGGAGACATTTCATTTAATGCGCAGGCATTATCGTTTAATCCATCTGGGTCTATTAGCGTAGAAGGAGGAACTAGTCCTTCTTACGTTGATAAGAATATGGTCATCAGCGGAAATATTAAAATATATGATAATAATATTGACAGTTTATCTGGTCCAATTAATTTTTTAGCAAGCTCAGGATCGACCTACCTAAATACCAATGTGTTTGTTACAGGAAATACTACAGTTTCTTCAGACATTAACGTAGACGGTAATTTATATCTTGGAAATCAATCAACTGATAATATTACGGTATTTTCTAATCTAACACAAGATTTACTTCCTGATGATGTTGGCGGTCCGTTCACATTAGGAACAGATTCTAAGCGTTGGAATACGCTTTATGCAACATTACTAAATGTTGACGATGTTACACAGATATCATCTAATACTATTACAACACTAACGACAGATACAAACTTAATACTGTCAGCAGCAGGAACAGGGCAAGTACAAGTTACAAATACAGATGTAGAAATTGATAATAGTTTAACAGTTGGAAATACGTTAACTGTCAACGGCATTAGCAGTTTTCAAGATATTAATTTAACTGGGACAATAACTCAAACGGGAGATTGGGATCAGATTGGTAGCAGTAATGCTTATATTACTGGACTGTTTGCTAATAACAATATTGAAATTACAGGCAGTTCATATTTTGCAGTTCCGGACATCAAACTACAAAATAGTGAAATTAGTGTTACTGCAACAGATAGCGATTTGACTTTAACTGGCGCAACAACAGGCGGCGTAGTTCTAGACCAGCGTTTAAAAATTAACAGTTCTACTATCAGTAACGTGTGGGCTAGTCCAACAACTGATACACAGCGAAGTGTTATACTTCAGCCTAATGGCACTGGAAATGTAACAATCACAGGAACAAATGCAGTAAAAATCCCAGTTGGTAATACGTCTACACGAACTATTGCAGCTGGAGAAATTCGATACAACGATGCAACAAATTTGTATGAAGGTGGTGCAGGCACTGGACTAATCAGCTTCAACGGGTTATATGATTCTGATAGAAATACATACATAACAACTGGCGCAACTGACAATACAATATACTTTGGAACTAATAATGTTGTTAACACCACATTAAACAGCACATCACTTAATTCTAACATTTTTGAAGCAGGCAATGTTCAACTAACAGGTAACACGTTATCAAATATTGTTTCTGGGAACGATTTAACATTCGCACCAGACGGTACTGGAAATACAATATTAAGTGGATTACCAATAAACCAAAATTACATTATAAATTCGTTAAACAGTTCGTTGAATTTAGAAACTACAGGAGCCGGCTATATTAAATTCTCAGGAACCGCTGGTTTAGTAGTTCCGACCGGTAATGATAGCGGACGACGAGGAACTCCTGAACTTGGAGAACTTCGATATAATACTCAAGCGGCCGGTGTATTAGAAATTTTTAACGGCTCGGGGTGGATAAGTGCAGTAGGAAATAATGCAACAGTTTCTGCTGCTGACGTACTTGATATTCTTGAACTTTGGACCCTCATTCTAGGGTAAAAAACCAAAACAGCTAAATACTATTACTGCAAAGACTGACCAAGTTTTTGCGATATTAACCTGCGGTAAACCAGCATAGAGCGCAAGCTGAAAATTTGGTTAACGGTGAAACACCGGGTAGAGGAGAGCTATGGCTGTTGGTCGTATTACCGGTCCGCTCTTGAAGGCGAATCTTCTTCGTGATGGAGTTGATCTGGCTTTTGAGACCGACTTACTTTATTTAGATGTTATAAACGGCAAAGTCGGCATAAAGACAATACCGGATGTTGGCTACGACCTAGATGTCAACGGTAAAACTCGCTCTACAAATTTAGTTGTTACAAATCAAGCAGATTTAGCAACTTTTACAATCAACAACAATACAATATCTAGTTCTAGTTCTACTATTAATTTAGAACCAACTGGCGCAAATGCCGTAGTATATCAGGGTAAAATTGTCACAGGTGATTTACAAGTCAGTACTAACACTATTGAAATCACTGCAACAGACCAAGATTTAAATATTAACACACTTGGCACTGGCCAAGTTGTCGTCAACAGTAATTTATTAGTTAACGGCGATATTCATGCTACTGGAAACATAACAGCTGATGGTAGTATTCAACTAGGCGATGCAAACACCGATAATATCGTATTCAACGCAGATGTTAACAGTAACATTATCCCAGACGATGACATCACTTGGGATTTAGGAAGTGATCCTAATGCAAGCGGCAAGGCTTGGCGTAACGTTTATGCTAAGGATATCTTAGCAACTAGTGTAACAGCAAATAGCATATTAGTCAACGGCATTGATTTAGCACTAGTTCAAGGAAATATCTACTATGTTGCTACTACAGGTAGCAACTCTAATTTGGGTGAACACGAACATAACCCAGTACTAACATTAAAATATGCCCTTAGTCTAGCCAATGCCGGTGACTGCATTTATATCTATCCAGGTACATATCAAGAAATATTTCCTCTAACAGTTCCTGCTGGCGTTAGTATTAAGGGCACTGGTCTTCGTTCTGTTAAAATAGTACCAACAGTAGGAACTAACGATAAAGATGCGTTTTTATTGAACGGCGAGACAACTATTGAAGATTTAACGGTAGCAGATTATTTCTATAATGTAACTAACAATACAGGGTATGCATTCCGTTTTGCTACAGGAATGACAGTAACAACTCGCAGTCCTTACATTAGAAACATAACAGTTATTACAAAAGGATCAACTACAAATACAGGCGATCCTTACGGGTTTGACAGTAACGATGCAGGTAAAGGAGCACTAGCAGATGGTAGCGTAGTTAATGCAGCCAGCAAAGAAGCAAGTATGTTGTTCCATTCAGCAACATTTATTACACCTAATCAAGAAACTATTACAGCAACAAACGGTGTACGTATAGAGTGGTTAAACTCGTTTAGCTATTTTGCTGATAAAGGGCTGTATCTAACAAGCGGTTCTACAGGCTTTGCTGGAGTAGGACAAACACGTTTACGTATTGAAAATCGTACAGGTACTTGGGCAGTTGGTAATACTGTAAACTACTACGATACTGACGGAACAACAGTATTAGGCACAGGCACTATTGCTAGTATTGACGGTAACTACGTCAACTTAACGGGCAAGTGCCTTGGATTTGAAACAATTACAGATCGTCCTGGCAAAACAGTATACGCCCAGGGCGATGCTAAATTATCAGTAGCGCAAAAGAAATTTGGAACAGCAAGTTTAGTTTTAGATGGTGTTGGCGACTATATTACTATATCGTCGCAACCAGATTTTGAATACGGTACTGGAGATTTTACTTTTGAATTTTTCTGGAGACCAACTGCGCTTGGAACAGGACAAGTCTTATTAGATTGCAGAACAGCCGCAACTGACACAGCACTTTATTTAGAAATGAACGCTTCTGGAAATATTAGATTATTTGTAAGCGGAGCATATCGTATTACTTCTAGTGTTGCATGTACAGCGGGTACATTTAATCATATAGCACTATTTAGAGTTGGCGGTGTTACAAAATTAGCAGTTAACGGAACATTAACACCTACAACATGGTCTGATTCAACTAACTACCCAGCACGACCAGTTAGAATGGGGGCTAGTTGGACTGGTGGAGCACCAAGTACAGGATATATTGATGAAGTTCGTGTAGTTAAAGGTGTAGCAAAATACACAACTTCAGTGACAGTTCCAACAGCGCCACTTGCTGGCGATTTATCAACAGTATTACTACTGCATTTTAACGGTGCAAATAATTCAACTACATTTGTTGACGATGGTCTTACATTTCAAGACTTAAGAACAAGTGCATTAGGAACAGCAAGTCTTATTCAATTTGCAGACTACTCTGACTTTGGAGCAGAACTTCGCTCAATTGGCTCAGCAAGCGTCTATGGAAACTATGGAGCAGTTGGCGACGGTGACGGCGTTATTGCATATCTAATAAGCCAAAATTTTGCGTATGTGGGTTCTGGTAAAGTATCTACTAACGATCCTAATGATAGGATTGCTGCTAACGAAGTTGTTAAGTCGAATCGTGCTAAAATTTATTATACTAGCGTGGACAACGAGGGTAATTTTAGTGTTGGCGATGCATTTTTTGTAAATCAAAAAACAGGTGATGTATTATTCAACGGTGAAGCACTGACAATAACAACTCCGGCGGGAGTTACTTTTACGGATGGTGTAAATTCTACAATAATTTCCGCAGACGGAATTGACACTGGTAATATACGCATCAGTGGAAATACCATTGAAAGTTTAACTGGTCCAGTTAACATAACATCGGCTAGCGGTGCAATTAATTTACAAAACAATACATTTGTTACAGGTAATTTAGATGTTACTGGGGACATTACACTTGGCGGTAACATTACAATTGGCGACTCTAATACAGATACAATTAATTTTGTTGGTGGTATTAGCAGTAATTTAGTACCAGCAACAACAGCAACATACAATTTAGGACAAGGCGGCGCAACTCCGTTACGTTGGAATAACGTATTCTTAAGCCGTGCTGAAATTGACGGACTTGTAATTGATAGTAACACTATTCAAACTACAGTAGGCAATGATAACTTAACATTGCAAGCCAACGGTTCAGGCATTATTTCAATTCCAAGTAATGATGTGCAAATAAATCAAAGTTTGACCGTAACAACTGATTTAACAGTTACTACAGGAACAACATATTTAAAGAATACTGGCATTACTGGTACTGTTACACAAACAGGCGACATTAATCAAACCGGTAATTTTACCACAAGCGGTAATACAGAAGTTACTGGAAATATAACTGGAACAGGTTATTTAAGATTACCTAATATTGAAATTAGTGGCAGTACTATTACAACTAGAACTAGTGGCACTGATTTACAATTGACAGCTAACGGAACCGGTAACGTTGTAATTGAAGGGATTAAAGTTGAAGACAATGTAATTAAAAGTACCGCAACAAATTCAGATATTACATTAACTCCGCAAGGAACTGGTATTGTTACCATTGACAGTAACCAAAGTTTAAAAATTCCAGTGGGTGATAACGCTGCCCGTCCTGGTACACCTGTAAATGGTATGATTCGTTACAATAACCAAATTGGACGCTATGAAGGTTATAATAACGGTCTCTGGTTAACTATGAGTGGAGTTGCAGATTCAGACGGTAACACATATATTACTGCTGAATTGACTCCTGGCGCAAATGATAATACTTTAAGATTCTACGCCGATGGCAATTTAATGGCTACCATCGATAGTACTAAGCTATATACAGAGCGTTTAAAAACTAGCAATTTAAATATAGAAAGCAATACTATTAGTTCGATAAGTACTAATAGCGATATTAATTTATCACCAACTGGAACTGGTAGTGTACGTGTTGGAAATTTAAGTATTAAAAATAATACAATTACCAACGTAGTATCAGGCGCAATAACTGAATTTAGTCAAACAGGCACAGGATATGTAAAAGTTCCAGGAACTTACGGAATTGTAATTCCATCAGGTACAGACTCTACACGCCCAGGTGTGACTGAAAGCGGAATGATTCGTTTTAACACAGAGCAACAGCTTGTGGAAGTCTACAACGGATCAATATGGACAGGTGTATCTGGAGTTGGTGGTGGTATTAACTTTAACGATGCAACAAACATTGCAATTGAATACGTTTTAACATTTGGATAAAATATGGCAACCACATTTGGAAACTCTTTAATACAAGAATTAGGAACAACACCAACAACTGCTCTAACATCGGCAGCTAATGCTCGTGTTACCGTTATCGGTTTAAGCCTAACTAATCTAACAGACAGTATTATTTTAGCAACTATTCTTATAGAAAATAACACTACTGGCGACAGTGCTCATTATATTAAAGGCATCCCAGTTCCACCAAATCAGAGTTTGCGTGTTATTAACGGCGGTGAAAAATTAATTATTGGTACTAATACCAGCATCATCTTTACAGCTAGCCAAGATGATAGTTTAGATTTAGTAATGAGTTATGTATCAATTACGTAAGGAATAAATTATGACATATTATGTTGGACAACTTAGTTCAGTTGAACTACTAGGAGAAGGAAACCCAAGATTTTTCTACGGACTTCGTAGACAAGACACAGGAGACAATGACGGTACTTTATTTTTTACAAAAGTTGATCAACTTACAAGTACTGATGTTATAACTATAAACAACGCCGGTGCTGGTTCTGACAATTTTGAAACATTTGAATATGGTATTGATTTTTTTGACGGGCGTCTTGCACAAGATCATAGTCGCCCCTACACAAATTTACAATTTGATCAATATCGCTGGGATAGCAAAAATTGTTATTATTACATAAATGCTAATGGCGAGTTAATAGTGAGAATTAATCAAGCATATACATACGCACCAGAACAAATTGTTAGTTAATAAAGACAAGGAATATAAAAATGGCAGCAGAATTTAAAATTGGTAGACTACGTTATAACTGGGTAGGTACATGGACTCCTGGAACGGTATACAGTCGAGACGACGTAGTACTTAATGACGGAAAAGCATATTCTTGTCTAGTTCCAAATACAGCAAGTGCAAACTTTTATACAGATTTAAACAACATTTTTCCACGCTGGCAAATTGTACTCGACGGTAAATCATGGAAGGGTCCTTGGGTATCTAATTATTCATACGGTGTTGGAAATATTGTAATATTTGGCGGTAAAGCCTATATTAGCATAACTGCTCATGTTAGCTCATTATTTGAAAGTGACGTTGCCAACTGGAATGTATATGCTGAGTTTGACGGATGGAAGCCCAGCTGGACTCCTAGCACAGCCTACGGTGTTAATGATGTTGTAAAATACGGTGGTATTGTTTATAAGTGCATAGCCAACCACTCTAGTGCAGGCTCAACTAGTGCAGGCCTTGAAGCTAACCAAGCCAGCTGGCAAGTTTATTATTCTGGCGTTGAATACAAAGGCATCTGGGCATCAGGTTTTAGATACAAACTTAATGATTTAGTAAAAATACGTGCAAATATCTATATTTGTACACAATATCACACATCTACTAATACGTTTGATGACAGTAGCTTTAGTATGTGGATACCAGGACAATTATCAAATGTTGTCTGGAACCCATCTACTGTTTACCAAGTTGGTGATGCAGTTATCCACGGCGGTGATGCTTATATTTCTAAGACTGCTAACAATCAAAACAATTATCCAGACACTGATGCTATAAGATGGGGATTCTTTAACGTTGGTTATACTGTTCGAAATACATGGTCTGCAGGCCCGGCTTCATACGCCCCAGGTGATTTAGTAACTCGTAACGGACAACTTTATGAAGCTGTTGCAAGAAGTACTGGGCAAGATCCGAACACTAGTACAGTCACAGCAAGTTATGTAGCATTAGGAAGTTCTTCAACTGAATTAAATCTTTCATCAATAACTGGAATAACGGCAGGTATGACAGTATCGGGTGTTGGATTTGTTAGCGGCCAACGTGTTGCTACGGTTGTAAATGAAACAGCCAGCGCAGAAGATTCTACTCTTACAAATAATACAATAACTATAAGTTCTTTTACATCAAAGACTGGCACTGGGCCATACTTGGTGACTTTTGCTATTCCTACACAAGACATTGTGCCATCAGCAAACTCTCAATTTATAGTTGCAGGTAACAGTAATGTGCTTTATAACGGAACATTTGCTGTTAACAGCACTACAACTACAAGTATTACTTTAACTTATATAAATGATCCGGGTGTATACGGTACAGGAGTTACAACAATTACTGATACGGCACGTAAAGTGTTAACATTAGGCGGAACAGTTACCGGAACTTTTAGAATAGGTATGAGACTTCCGCAAGCTAATAATGCCTATATAGTAGCAGGATCAGGAACTTCGTGGATTGTAACTACTACTCAAATATTAACATTGCAAACAATCACTGCAACATTCCAAGGAATAACACTATCACGCGAGTCGGATCAAGCGTTAACTGATTTGCAGGCAATTAATTTTGTTGGAATTAATTCACAATATTGGTCTTTATTAATTCCTGGAAAACAATGGGCAAATCGTTGGGTTAGTACAAGTCAGTACAGTGTAGGAGATGTAGTTTCATATTCAACTGGAACTTATGTCTGCATAAAACCGCACACACAATCTAACAGACCTGACATTGATACTACATCTACGTATTGGGTATTGCTGATAAAACACGATCCTAACAATACTTTGAATAATCAAGGTGATTTAAGAACGTTTGCAAATGATCGTCCCCAAGCTGTTGCCATAGGAACTGATACGTATGTGTTAGGAGTAGATTCAAATTTGCCAAATTGGCGAAAACTCAATGTTGTTCCTGCGGTCTATTATGTTGATTCTTACACAGGTGTAGATACACCTGGCTACGGCGTTACTTGGGATCAACCATGGAAGACTATCAAGTATGCTTGCGATACAATTACTACAGGATTTTATTTTCCTAATGCCGTTGAACTTGTAAAGGCAAATAAAGCCTTTATAATTGCAGAAATGTATCAATGGATGCTTTATCAAATGTCAAATAATATTGCGCCATTTAGTGCTGATAGTCTATGGAATCCTTATAAAGCGCAAAGAGATGCTGAACTAATTGTAGATGCAATACTGTACGATTTAAAACGTGGCGGCAATAGCCAATCTGTTGGTGCTGCGCAATCTTTCTTTTACACTGGAAGCCAAACACGATTATACAATAGCTTAACAAAAGCCACATTGCCTTATTACACACCTTCATTAAATTATTTGTTAAGTTTGATGCAAAGTGTTGTTGCTAATACTGCCGTGACTGTAAGTTATCAAACATTAAACAACGTAACACCAGTTAGTGTAGTAAATCAAATTATTATTAATAATTTAACAGCAGAAGCAAATGTTGCAAACAACATATCAAGTTTGATGGGCATTATCACAACAGCACTAACAAACGAAAATACTTATCTTGTACCGTCTGCAAATACAGGTATATCTGCAAGTATCTATGTAAAAACAGGTACATACAATGAAATATTACCTATTGCTATTCCTGAAAATGTATCAATTATAGGCGACGAATTGCGTAGCGCAGTGGTTCAGCCAGCGTCAAGTAAAACATTTTATTGCACACAAACAATAGCCCCTAACAGCAGTCCATCAACTTCAAATACGATGATTGTTAACAGTACGGCTGGATTGTCAAATAATATGCCTCTTCAGTTTATTAGTCCGTTTGTTAATAATGCAAGTACAACGTTTGGCGGAGTAACATCTGGTAGAACATATTATGTTGATGGTAACTCTATAACTAGCACTAGTTTACGAATAAAAGATTCTCCAACGTTTACATTTATTGCTACTACAGTAGTTAGTAGTAATATTTTAACTAACGTTTCAAACATTACTAATCTTTCAGTAGGCATGCAACTATCAGGACCTGGCATACCATTTGATGCTTATGTTTATTCTTTTAATCAGGCAATAAACACTATTTCTACTATTACTATGTGTACAGGATATCCGTTAGCTGAAGGGTACGTATTTGTTGAAGCGTATGCTACAGAAAGTGGAATTTTAAGAACTTTAACATCTACTGGAAACTATGTACAACTAACAAACGGCAACGGCAACATGACTATATATGCCGGCGATTGTTTAAAAGACATGTTCTTAATGAGGAACGGAACTACTATTCGTAACATGTCTCTGTTTGGCCTTAAAGGAACATTAACGGCTAATAATCAATATCTAACAGCTCGGCCCACCGGCGGCTCTTATACTAGTCTCGATCCAGGAACAGGTCCTAATGATACTAGTGCATGGATTATACGTCGAAGCCCTTACGCACAAAATCTTACAGTATTTGGTGAAGGAGCCATTGGAATAAAAATTGACGGTACTTTACACAACGGCGGCAGCAAATCGATAGTGTCTAACGACTACACTATGGTTATAAGTGACGGAATCGGTATCTGGTGTACAGGCCCGGGTTCAATAACTGAAGCTATTAGTGTGTTCTCATATTATGCGTATGCTGGTTATTTTGCTGAAGACGGCGGAAGAATTCGTGCAGCCAACGGTAATAGTTCTTATGGAACATTTGGTGTAATTAGTGAAGGATTTGACACTACAGAAACTCCATTAACTGGGACTATTAATAATCAGTCACAGCAAGTACAGGCGGAAGTTACTAGTGCGTTCGGTACTGTAGATCAGTTATTAAAATTAAACTACAACAATGCCGGTTCTAATTATTTTTCTCCTGCAACTAACATGTTAAAAAGAAGTAATGAATTTTTAACTACTTGGACTAATGATTCTTATTTGTCATTTACTAAGAATAATATTGCCCCTACAGGTTACACTGAAGCATGGTTACTATCTGGATCAACTACTACACCGGGAACTGGCTATGTTCAACAGAGTATTACAATAAATCCAGCAGGCTATACATATACTAATATTGGCGGAACAACCCAAGATGGCGCACCGGGCTCTGGGGCTACTTTTGATATTAGAGTTACTAGCACAGTATACGTGGTAACTGTAAATTATTCAGGCGGCAGTAGTGCTCAATATCAAACAGGAAATAATATTAAAATTCTTGGATCAGTACTCGGTGGGTTAAATGGTGTTAACGATTTAATTATTGTTGTCGGTGACTTAACAGGTACTGGTATTTCTACTATTTCAGCAATATCTGGAACAGTGCCTGCAGGCAGTAATCAAAATTATACACTTAGCATGTTTGTGTATGACGGCGGAACATCTGCTACTTTAGATATGCAAGCTATATTTTCTGGTACTACAACAGTTACCAGCGGTATTAGTTATAATATTTCAAGTAAAACTATTACTCCATACTCGGGCACTAGTATTACAAGCAGTGCAAATGGCGGTACTTTACCCGTAAACTTTAAAGCACAAAAAACTTTAGTTAACGGTTGGTATAGAGTTTGGTTCTCTATTAACGACAGTACAGGTGTTAATAATACATTGACTTTTAAGTTCTTCCCGCAAGGAGCGACAGCACCAGTAGCTAACACTTATTCAATAATATACGGAGCTCAGCTAGAAATATCTGATGAAGACTATACGCCTAGAGTTTATTTAGAAACAACAACTAATCAGTTTACTGCTTATGCAAATTATCAAGTTGTTGGTGCAGGAGCAGGCGCACTATTATCCGGAGATGAAATAAGAAGTCAATCAGTATTCAACGTTCGAGTTACTACTGATTCTAACGGGTTTACTGGTGGAGCTGGTTACGGCAGTAGTTTAAATACGGCGGCCGACGGTAACCTAAATTCAATACGACTTGCCGCAACTGACCAAGGGATTTTTAATTACTTAGGCATGCGTGTTTTTATTGGTGGCGGCACTGGCGCTGGACAATACGGATTTGTTACATACTATAACAACAGCTCTAGTGTTGACGCTAACGGGATTACTACAAAAACTGCTCTTATAGCTAAGGAAACAATTGATCCAATAGGAGTAATTTCTACAACTTCTAATGCTACCCCTGCTAATAATCTAATTACCCTAGAAGATCAAATTGATATTAGTCAATGGTACATTAATCAAGCAGTTCAATTTATACCTACATATTATACAACAACAGTAACGGCTACATCTATTGACACTGTGATTGCTACCGGATCTCTTGGCGGAACAGTAAACACTATAAGTATACCTACTGAGAGTCTTGCAATTAACATGCCAATTACATTTGGAGCAGGAGATCTCAATGTAAGTCCTGGTTTTATATACTATATTACACAAATTGACTATATTGGCAATACAATTCAAATTGCAACTAGTATAGCAGGAACTGCAATACAGCTTACCCCAGTTGCATCAACATCTCAAGTAGTAACATTTCCTCGGTATTCTGGATATATTAAAGCACCAACTACTAATATGGTTCCAAATATTAACATACAATTTACCGGCGTTGCTCTTGGAGGAGTAGCTCTTGGTACGACTTATTATATAAGTGATATTATAGATGCAGATAATTTTACAGTATCGGCAAACAAAACAATTTTAACTTCTACAGAGTCAATAGGTGGTTCTACTAATACTATTGAAGCAAACACAATATCGTTGGTTCCTTGCAATACTGTTGTATTTTCAGGAACGATTTTTGATGCCGCTATTTCTCCAGGAGTAATATATTATATTAGTAATATTGTTGACGCCGGCAGTTTTAACATTACCACAAGTATTATACGTACTAGTGTTACATCAACAACATTTGGTACAAATTTAATTGAAATTACTGATACAACAGGATTTGTTGTTGGACAACCTATAATTTTTAGTGGTATTTTGCCAGGAACAACGTTTGGTAATATACAAGCCGAAACTGTTTATTATATTCTAACTATTAATGCAGTTAATAATACAATTACAATTAGTACAGATAAAACAAACACATTTACATTAACTACTCGCGCAGGATTAATACAAGCTAGAACATGTCCTGAACCTATATCATTAGGCGGTGGTACTGGATCAATGACAGTTACATCAACTGGCACAAGAGTAGTAGTTACTCATAGTGTTGGAAATATTAGTACAATGAACGGAACATTCTCCACAAGTCTATACGGAGGACTAAATTCATACACAGTATATTATATTACATCAATCTCAACAGCGGGCCTTAACCCAACCATAACAGTAAGCACTACACAAACGGGCACTCCTCTTATACTTACAACTGGTGTAGGTAATATGCAACTAGTGGCTAGCGGCTGGGATCATATAAATCCAGGAACACCTACAGTTCCAACAGACTCTACAAGTTCTTATTTTATTGAACCAAAAGTAACCTTTACTGATCCAACTTGGAGCCAAACCGTAGGATCAGTTAATACTCCGTTGACCGGCGGCGCAACATTTATAAGTTTAGCGGCTGGAAATAATAGATGGTTAGGATTACCAACCTCTGGAGCAGTTGGAGCAACATCAACTAATGGAACAAGTTGGACAGCAATAACATTACCAACTGGAATATCTTCATGGAGTGATATTACATACGGCAACAATTACTGGGTGGCCTTAGGTAAACAAGCCGGCGGCGGAGGTCCACTAACTTCAGTTGCCGCATATTCTAATTCTAATGGTTTAGGTTGGAGAACTGTTGCTTTTCCTACTAACGGCAATTATCATAAAATTTGCTACGGCAACGGAACATTTATTGCTATAAGTTCTGACAGTCATCGTGCAGTCTATTCAACAAATCACGGACTTAATTGGACCCAAAGCTATTTGCCAAGCAGCACACCTATTACGCAAACAGGAGCTCCAGTAATAAGTACTGCACAATTTAAATTTGGTGTTTCTAGTTTATACCTAGACGGTTCAAGTCACATTGATGTTGCAAGTGATCCAAAATTTACTTATAGCTCAGAAGATTTTACTGTTGAGTGTTTTGTGCGCCCAACAAGTTTAACCGGAACTCAAGTAGTAATTGATCAAAGAACATCTGCTAACGAAGCATCAATTTATGTTGATGTTTCTGCAACAGGCGCTGTACGATTATATGTGCTTGGCTCGTATCAAATAACTTCGACTACACTAATAACAGCTGGAGCATGGAGTCACATTGCAGTGTCAAGAACTAGCGGCGTAACAAGATTATTTGTTAACGGAACAGTACAAGGCACAACATATACTGATGCTAACGTGTATGCAGAGAAACCAGTTGCTATTGGAGCATCATTTAGTGCTTCAAATCGTTTTACAGGTTATATTGATGAGGTAAGAATTAGTAGAGGCGTAGGTAGATATACTGCTACATTTACTCCAACAGTCCAAGAGTTTGACTCTGACGACAATACTATGTTGTTAATGCATTTTAATGACTTGAACAATTCTACAAACATTGCTAGTACCATAGGAACTTGGGTGTCAATAGCCTACGGTAACGGAGTATTTGTTGCAATTAACAGTAACGGACAAACAGGATGGAGTGTTGACGGCGCTACTTGGAACTCATCAACCCTACCAACAAGTAACACACTGTTAAGTGGAGTTACTATCCTAGGCGGCGGCGGTACATTCCAGTGTACAACAACGACAACACTTCTTGTTATTGGGCAAAGCGTAAGAATTTCTGGAATTAAATCTGGAGATGGCACTATTAAAAACGGCACTTACTACATAAGCGCAACTAATGGCAAGTCATCTTTTACATTATCTGCTAATCTTCAAAATGCACTATCGGGAACAAATCCAATTACAACAGGAGCTGGTACAACTACTGGACTTACTTTTGAAGTTGGAGTAGCATCTTACACAGGTATAGCATACGGAAACAATAAGTTTGTAGCAGTACAGACTGGATACGGACTAGAAACAGCAGTTAGTTTTGACGGCGTAAATTGGATACAGTCATTAAATTATATGTCCGCAACTATGGTTAAATATGGTCAAGGGGTATTTTTAGCACTTAACTCTACAGGCAGTACATCTTACGCTAGCGAACATGGATTACTTTGGAAGAAACGAACATTAACGTATGGAAGTATAAATGCAAGCATGTTTGGTCACAATTCCTCAAATGTGGGATATTTTGTAACTTTAACAGGCACAGGTGAGTCTGAGGGCAATGCAACTGTAATTAGCGAAGGCGCACGGGCACAAGGAAGACCAAGTTTAAATTCTGGAGTAATCAACGGAATTACTTTATGGGAAACTGGATCTAATTATTCAGTTCCTCCAACAGTAACGTTGACAGACTATAATGTGTCAGTAACTGCTACAGTTAATCCTCGTATAAGCAACGGTACTTTATCTAATCCAACATTTGTAAATAGAGGAACAGGTTATAATACTACTTCAACAGTAGTTTCAGTAACAGGTGATGGATTTGCAGACACATTCCAGATTGGATTACAATTAATCGTTAACAATTTATCAACTATTCCAGTTATTGGTAGCAATATACAAATTTTAAATAATAGTCAAGTTTACAAAGTTACAAATGCTGAGGCAGTGTTTGGAACTAGTGCTCCGTTTATCCAAGCTAATATTCAGGTATCGCCAGAAATTACAAATGCACTGAGCCCAGTTCATAACACACCAGTAACCTTCCGACAATTATACAGCCAATGTCGATTAACAAATCACGATTTCTTGCTTGTCGGTACCGGCAATAAGGCGCTGACGAATTATCCGTTCACTGATCCAACAACAGCAAAAATTGAAAATCAAGCAGTTGAAACTAATCAGGGACACGTATTCTATACCAGTACAGACGAAAACGGTAACTTCCAAGTTGGTAGTTTATTTGGTGTGCAACAAGCAACTGGTACAGTTACCTTAAGTGCAACACAGTTTGGTCTAACAGGACTTGAAACTTTAAGTCTTGGCGGAATTGCTGTTGGAAGCCAGAGCACTGTTGTTACACAGTTCTCTACAGATCCAACATTTTCAGGAAATTCAGATGCAATTATTCCAACTCAACGAGCAATTAGATCTTACCTAACTGGGCGTTTAAGTCAAGGCGGTGCTAATACATTTACTGGAAATTTAATTGCTGGTACTGTTTCAGTTGGCGGCCCAAATTTCATTAAATCAACAATTGCAAACGGCTCAACGGGCTCAAGTATTAACATGATCAACAAAGTATACTTTCCAGGTAATTCAGTAGACGGTAATATCCCTGCTCTCAATATGTTTATTCGCAGCGGAACCAAGCGCGGTAACGTATAAAACCGTAGAAATATAAAAAGATAAATACTATCAGAGGATGACAAAAAATGGCAGAATTTAAATTAGGTAGAATTAAATTTGTGTACCGAGGTACATGGACAGCGAATCGTAGCTATAACGTTGACGATGTTGTTACAAACGGCGGAAAAACCTACATTTGTGTAATAGGTCATACTTCAACAAACACAACGGCCGGATTTGCTACCGACCTAGCAGGTGGTGTTGGAATTACTAAATGGAATCTAATTGCTGACGGCACAACATGGCGCAATAATTGGGCATCAACTACCTATTATAATTTAGGGGATATTGTCCTATGGGGTGGAACTGTATACGTTTGTAAAACCGCTCATACTAGCCAAGTATATTTAGAAGACGATCAAAGTAAATGGGATTTGTTTTCTGCAGGATTTAAATGGTTAGGCGCTTGGGCTACTAGTACACGATATAAAGTTCGTGATTTTGTCTATTATGGTGGTAGTACTTACGTTTGTAATACACAGCATACTTCTGCGTCAACAAATGCATCCGGTCTAGAAAATGACATTAGCAAATGGGATATATTTAACCAAGGCGTTACGTATCTTGGCAACTGGAGTGGAAGCAGTGTAAGATATAAATTAAATGATGTTGTTAAATTTGGCGCCGACTTATGGATTTGTACCGCATATCATACATCAACTGGCACAAGCATTGATACTGGTAATTTTGCAACATTTGTAAACGGCTTTGAATTTGAAGGGTCTTGGAGTGCCTCTAATGAATACCAAGAAGGCGATGTTGTAACCTATGGTGGTTACACTTATACTGCTATACAAAATAGTGGAGCTAGTGACCCAAAGACTCCAAGTACACAAACAGCATATTGGAAAGTATTTACATCTGGTTTAGTATATGCTGGCGAATGGAATTCTAGTACATCATATCTAATTGGTAATGTTGTAACATTGGGTAGTTATACTTATGTAGCCACCGCTGACAACGCTGCATCAAAGCCGCCTACTTTAACAGCTACATTCACAGGTAGCATTACTGGAACAGCATTGACAACTTCAGCACCAACCGGCACAATTACCGTTGGTATGACAATAACCGGTGGTACAGTTTCTGCAGGAACTACTATTGTTTCAGGCAGTGGAAGTAGTTGGGTAGTTAACAACAGTCAAGCAGTGTCTAGTGCTTCTTTAACAGGCATCATTACAAATCCAAACTGGGGACAATTAAGTTCTGGTATTCGTTGGGCAGCGGCACCGAACACAACATATACAAACGTTGCTAGTAGTAATCTTATTGCAACAGGTAGTGGTAGCCCAACATTCACAGTAACACGATCTAGTACAAATTACTCCGTAGTAATTGGCAGTACAGCTGGCACAGGTTATACAGTTAATGACACATTAAAAATTCTAGGTAACGTTTTAGGAGGCGCAACTCCAGGTAACGACTTAGTAGTTAAGGTTGCAACTATTACAGGCGGCGGCGCAACCGGGCCAATAGGCACCGTTACAGTAGTTACTGGATATGCATCAACATGGAAAACTGGTATAACCTATGTTATAGGCGATGCAGTCTACTATGGAAATAGTAGTTATATTTGCATTAGTGCTCATATTGGCTCTACTAGCGTTAATGATCCTATTAGCGATACAACTGCCACTTACTGGAATATTTTAGCTAGTGGCGCTGATAGCGGAGCACTAACTACTCAAGGCGACATGGTATATTATGGCGTCAATGGCCCAACACGCTTACCTATTGGTTCAGATGGCCAAGTACTACGTGTCGATGGCAATCAGCCAAGTTGGAAATATTATGGTGAGTTACAAAATATTGTATATGTTGCATCTAGCGGAACAGACGCTATTGGTAACGGACAAGGGTTAACTTTAGACAAGCCATGGAAGACTGTGGGATATGCTTGTAAACAAGTTGAAGACGGATATCAAAATAGAAATGCCGGATTAATTCTTCAAATTAACAAACAGTTCATGATGAAAGAAGTTAATAATTATATATTAACTCAATATTCTTTTAATGTAACTGGAACAGCATCATCAGGCAATACTTTTGTAACTGGCGGAACAAGCACAACAAGTCAGGTAACTACTGCCAGCATGTACTACGGTATGCCTATTACATTTAGCGCAGCAACAGGTGGTATAACAGTAGGCACAACTTATTATGTTAACACTATACCTAACAGTACTACTTTTACAATTAGTGATGCATATCAAAGCGGTATAACTAAAACAGTTGGATCAAGTAGTGCAGTTGCTTCTACAGCAAGTTTTGCCTATGTTCAAAGCAAAGCAGAAAGAGACACTGGCACTGTAATTGATGGAATTGTATTTGATTTAACGCATGGCGGAAATTTATATACAATTACTGCTACTCAAGCGTATTTTAGCACTCTTACTTCGTATATTACAACTGGTACAAGACAACAGGCTCCTGTTTTTGCAGGCGCTTTAAGCTACCTTAAGGACATATTATTTCCTGCGGTAATGTCAAATTCTGCACCGGCTAATAACTATCAAACTATAAGAAGTATTAGTGTTGGTGACAGAGCAATTCAAAATATATCTGGAGTTACAACATCAGATGTAGAGTCCGGAAGTGTTGCTAGAATACAATCATTGTTGGGTGTTATAACAACTTCATTGTCTACAGGAACATATGGCAATGCCCCATTACTCAACAGACCAAACACTACTATCTATTTAAAAACTGGCACATATAACGAATATGGTCCTATTGTAGTTCCTCAAGATACTGCAATTGTAGGAGATGAACTGCGTAGTACTATTGTACAAGTTGCGGGCCCCGCAACTTATTTAGGTACTGATAAGCCAAAAACTGCTGCAGCATTAAATCGTTTAAAGACATTATTACCTGATTTAATTTCGAATACACCAATAACACCAACTACAACAGGTACACTATTTCCTAATACAAAAACACAGGTAACTAATTTGCCTGTAGGTGATACTGGAAATACTACAGCAGTTAATCTTGTAGTTAATAATACTAAGATCGTTCAGGACATGTTTAGTGCCGGTGGAGTCATCACAGGCCCAACTAATCCCAACTATCCTAACGGCTTACCATACGAACCGGCAATTAGCACCCCAGCAGTCACCGGATATAACACATCGTATCTAGCAAATTACGGCGACGGTGTAACATTAATTCGAGCTAACTATCAATATATTAAAGATGAAATAGTAGCTTTCTTAAACACTGATCCTACCTTAACTGGAGCAGAGCAGTGGGTAAATTACAGTTCCACTTATCAAGCAGAAACAAAACGTGATTTAGGATTCATTCTTGACGCAATCTGCTACGATATGACATACGGTAGTAACAGTCAATCGTTAATTGTTGGAAGTTCATACTATAGCCTAAATACTCCTCAACTTTTTGCACCGTACTTAGCTGGCGTGTTAAGTTCGTTAAACCGTTTATCAACAGTTATTGGACAAATTGTTACCAAGGCAAACGTTACAGAAAGTGTTGGAAATACAACTACGCAAAATATAACTGGCACAGCTGGATCAGCAGCCGCGGCAGCGTTTGCTCAAGCTCGTGTAGCAGATATTTTATATTGGATTAACAACGGCACGCCTGATACCTCAGCGGCAACATTTACAGGATCAACAAGCGGCACAACACTAACGGTTAGTGGTGTAAGCGGAACTATTAAGATTGGACAAATTGTTACCGGTGGAACTATTGCCGCTGGTACGTATATTACAGCAGGTTCTGGAACAAGTTGGACTATCAGCGTAAGCCAGTCGGCTACTGCTACCGGGTCCACACTAGATATTACTCCAATAACATCTGGAGCATACGCATTAGCGTCAACTGCAAATAAAGCATCCTTTGATGCAGTGCAGGCACGTGCCGCAGAAATTGCTGCAGATGCTACTTCATGGGTTGCTAAATTCTTCCAGAATGAAAGTCCAATTGTATCTTTAACTACAAGGGATGCTGGATACGTTGTACAAGCTCTGGCATACGATTTACTATTTGGCAGTAATTTTTACAGTATTCAAACTGGCAGATCTTATAACAGACTAGTTTCTTCTGTTGCAACATTGCATAGTAGTCTTGCAGATTCAACATATGGAGCAATTGGCTTTGTTGGCGAGCGTGTTAAAATACTTGCATCTAATGGTGCAGTTGTACAAACTAATACAGTTATTGACGAAATGGTTGCACAAATTTACGGACAACCTACAAATACAGCTACATTTAATGGTACCATTAATGGTACACAGTTAGTAGTTAACAGCGCAGTTACTGGTACTATTGCGGTAGGTATGCAATTAACAGGCACAGGAATTGCACCAGGAACATCGATTATTTCTGGAAGTGGAACAACTTGGTTATTAAATTATAATCAGTCAGTGAGCTCAACTACAACTACAATTGTTAATGTTAGCACAACTGTTACTTTAAACGGTCAAACATTCTCAAACATCCTTACTGCGGGTACAACTGAAGGGTTTGTACCAGGATTAGCAATTACAATTACTGGCGCACTAATCAGCAACTTAGTTGCTTGTACTTACTATATTAAACAAGTATTAAGTTCAACTCAGTTTACAGTTAGTGAATCTTATTTAGGTTCAACATTTGTTATTAACAGCAATGCTACTGGCGCTATGACAGCAGTTGTATATGGTATCTATAGCGGTCTTGGTTTAACAACAGATATTACAGCAAGCGGCACCGCTATTCCTGTAACAACTGCAACTACAAGTACAAACCTAATTACTATTACTAGCAATGCAGGTATGATTGTTGACATGCCGATTGTATTCACAGGATTGCCTGCAAATATTACTACGACTGCAACAGATATTACAAGTAGTAGCATCACATTAGGTGCAACAGTAAGTTCACTTGGTGTAGTAGTTGGACAAAAAGTTTGGTTTACTGGATTTACTCCACAAGCAACTGGTACAAGTTCTTCGATAGTTTCTAATCAAGTTTATTATGTTAAAACTGCAAGTGCTAGTGAAATTACTATTGCTGCAACACTTGGCGGAACTGCATTAACACTAGCTAATGCTACTGGGTTATCTTTAACTGCAACTTTCAATACCGCCGGCGGGTTAGTAAATGGTCTCCAGTATTGGATTAATAGTGTAACAGTTGGAACATATCCGGCGGCCGGCACAACCATCACTGTTACTGAATCATACAAGAGTGGAACTGCTTTTGTAATAACTGACACTGTCTCTGGCATGTCAGCAACGGCGCAAGTTGGAATGGCTACTGATCAAGGTATTAATCAAAAAATTACCAACGGTACTGTTGCACCGTGGAATAACCCAACTGGTACTTATAAATCAACTAATGGTTATAACAACACTCTAAGTACTATAAACGGTGCTGAAATTATTCGTGCTAATAAGAATTTCTTAGCCAATGAATTAGTAGCTTATATATTATCTCAATATGTTGCTACTGTAACTACTACAGCGCAAGACGGAACTATTACCTGTAGCGGAGCACACAATTTAATCGTAGGAGATCCAGTAGTATTCTCAGGAACAATATTTGACGGTCAAATTTTTGCAGAAATAGTATACTGGGTGTTATCAACACCAACAACAAATACATTTACTATCACAATTACTCAACCTGGAAAAGGACCACAACTTGTAAAAACTTTAGCAGGTGCATCTGGTTCAATGACTGTAAGCTATTACATGACTCCAACTAAGTGCATACGCGATGCTGAATCATATATTGAGGGACTAGTATACGACTTAACAGTTACAGGAAACTATAAAGCAACACGATTTGTACAGTTATACCTATCAGCACAAGCTGGATCAATAACAAATAACTTGTTCCATTTAAGAAACGGTACTGGTCTACGCAACATGACATTAAATGGCATGACTGGTGCATTAACATTGCCTAATGCGCTAGGAACTCGCAGACCTACAGCAGGATCATATTCTAGTTTAGATGTAGGATTTGGCCCAACAGACTCAAGCGTGTGGATCAGCGTAAGATCCCCATACACACAAAACTTAACATTGTTTGGTAGTGGATGTAGCGGCATGAAGATTGACGCAGCCTTACACAGCGGCGGCAACAAATCTATTGTTGCCAACGATTACACAACTATCATCAGTGACGGGTTTGGAGTATGGTGTACTGGATCTAATGCATTAACAGAACTTGTTTCAGTATTTGCATATTATTCATACGCAGGTTATATGGCAGAATATGGTGGACGTATCCGTGCTACTAACGGTAACAGTTCATACGGTACATACGGTGTTATTGCCGAAGGTATTGACTCGTACGAAATTCCATTATACGGTAGACTAAACAACCGTGCTAATCCTGCATACGTTACTAATGTTGTAACAGATGGTACTGATGAAATTCTTCGAATAGAATTTGAAAACGCAGGTAGTCATTATTCAAATGCAATTCCTACAGTTAACGGTGCTGGATATAATATTGTAACAATACAGGATGAGTTCCGTGACTCGTCAGTATTTGAAACACGCCTAGTTGATTTAAACAACGGTCAAGGCATTGGCGGAAGCAATTATTTAACAGCGAGCAACGTAGCGCAAACCGGCACGGTTGGAACAATTACTATTGCTAACTCTGATATTCAATTAAGTTCAGCTTATGTAGGTATGAGAATACAACTTATAGCTGGTACAGGTGTTGGACAGTTTGCAAACATTATTGGATACGCACAAAGTAGCAAACTTGCTAACATAATTCGTCCAAATTTTGCAACGTTAACTATTACAACAAATAATACTACCGTATTCACGGTGGCTAGCACGGCAACTATGTATGTAGGACAACCAATTTATCTTGGTGCAGCAATTGGTGGATTAAACACAGAAACAGTATATTACGTAAGTACAACAAGTTTCTCTAGTACACAGTTTAGAGTAAGTACAACAGCAGTAGGTGCTGCTGCAGGCACAGGCAACGTATCGTTGACAGCTACTAGTGCAACACCAGCAGTAACAACAGCATCAATTATTGTTGGAACTACATTAACTGTAGGAACATTATCTTCCGGTGTAATCTATCCAGGTATGTTATTGAGTGGTGGTTCAGTATTACCTAATACATATATTGTTGCTAACATTAGTGGCTCAGGAGCTGGCTCGACATGGACTGTTAGTGTAAGTCAGAATTTATCAAGTACAGCATTAACTGGTACCGTAAGTGTTCCTGTATACGAAGCAGGATGGGATCATGTTGTTCCAGGAACAACAATACAGCCGCTATTAGATGCTACATCTGGTTATATTATTGAACCTGCATTGTCATTCACTGCTCCTGGATTTACTAGCACAGCAATCACCATGACTGCTGCCGCAGCTACTACATGGGCTGGATTAGCTTTTGGGCAAGGCACTTTTGTTGCTACATCAAATGCTACAGGAGTTACATCAACAGCAAAAACTACAGATGGTATAACATGGGCCGCCGGCGGCGCACTACCAACAGATGCAAGTGCAACATGGAGTGCTGTTGAATACGGCGGCGGACAAAATGCAACAGCGACGGCAATAGTAGGTGGTATTGGTGGATCTGGAGCAATACTAACAGCAGTTCTTGGTTCTGGAAACACCGCAGGACAAATTATTGGTATTACTGTAGTGAACGGTGGATATAATTATACAACACCGCCAACTATAGTTATTACAGATGCAACAGGTGCTGGCGCAACGGCTACAGCTAGAGTACTAAACGGTTCTATTCGAGCAGTAGATATGATTATCACAGGTAGTTTGTACGCAAATCCAATTATTACTGTGGTAACTAGTAGCATATCAAGTATTACTGCTGCAACTTGGGGCAGTGGATATTACGCCGCTCCAATTGTAACAATTGAACCACCTTTTACAGCTACAGGATGGAGTTCAGGCGGAGCAGTAACAGCCGGAAATTATTATTCAGCAGTTGATAATACAGTTAGTCCAAACGTAACTAACTATTATCTTGCTAGTGGCTCTGGAACAACTTTTAGTACAACTAAACCTACATTTACAAATGCAGTTTACGGTAAATCAGGGTTTGGTGCACCAGGTGTATTCAGCACAGGGTTTGGAACCAATGTAACATTAACTTATGTCGGTACCCTACCAGTTGCTACTGCTAATACAAACACTAACGCGGCTGGATATGGTGTAATAAGTTATACTGTTAGCCAGACTGGTTATGGTTATGCAACCACACCAACAATAACAGTAACCGATCCAAATGCGGCATTTTTGGCTATTTCTACAGCAACATCATCTGCAGCATACAGTACTGACCAGGGCGCAAACTGGTCAGCTACTGGCGGTACCACTGGCAAAACTAATCTTAATGCATTAGCATATGGTAATAATCTATATCTAGCAGTTGGTGGAACCAGTTCAGCTTCAGCAGTATCGTTAAGTGGTAGTTTAACAGGTACATGGTCCGACAGATCAGCTGACATCACAACAAATTCATCAGGATATAGTGCAATAGCATATGGTGCCGGTGTATTCTGTGCAATTGGCGGAACTGTAAGTTCGTTCACCGCGGCAGATCCAACAAAGTGGTATGTAGGTGATTCTTTAACAAGTAAAACTTGGGTAGATATTGCATACGGCAATGGACGATTTGTTGCATTGGCCAGTGATGGCACTTTACAATATACTGTTAACTGGCAAACAAAGAACTGGACAACAGGCCCATTTGCAGCCAACAACACATGGCAAACAGTTTCAAACAATCCATTAAGTGCTAACGGTGTAACAACATGGAAAAACATTAGTTACGGTCAGGGCTTATTTGTTGCAGTAGCAACATCAAGCCAAGCAGTAGCAATAAGCCCAGATGGATTAAACTGGACTTACTACGCAACCGGCATGCCGAGTTCGAGCAACTGGACTGGTTTAACATTTGGTAATCCTATAGATGCTACACTAGGAAGTGTTCCAACATGGGTAGCTGTGTCTAATACTAGCGGAAAAATTTCTACTAGAATTCAAACTGGTGCAACCGCACAAGGCCGTACAAGAGTTGTTAATAATCAACTTTCTGAAATTAGAATGATTGAGCCTGGCAGCGGTTATCCACGTGGTAATGTAACCGCAACAAGTACAACAAGTACTGGTACAATTACCGTTGATAGTACAATTAATTTAATAGCAAATCAACCAATTGTGTTTAATACTACAGTACATGGTAGTGTGGGCGGAATAACTCCAGGAGTATACTACTATGTCAAAGGTACACCGACAAGTACTACATTCCAAATATCCACAACACCTGGCGGATCAATATTTGCATTGACTTCGGCAACTGTTAGCGGAGTGACATACTTTGCCGGCCCAATTATTACTCAAACAGATCCTAACAAAGTTAATACTGCACCATTGGTTGCACGTATTGGTAATGGTGCGTTAGGCAATCCAAGTTTTGCACACCGAGGCATTGCTAATACTACAGCAACCGCTAGTTATCAAGGTGACGGATATGCCGATTTGTATCAAGTTGGTACGTATATCAACGTAAGTGGATTATTTGACATTCCAAAACCTGGATGTAACGTTGTATTCTATAGCATTACTGGAACAAGTCGTTGGTATAAGCTAGTTAGCGTAACTAACGTGTTAGGTATCCCAGGAAACTACACAGCTACATTCCAGATTAATCCAGGACTTTCAACATTGTTAGCACCTGCACACAATGATTTAATTACAACAAATCTACAGTATAGTAACGTTCGTTTAACAGGACATGACTTCTTGTATATTGGAACTGGCGGATTCACTGCAACAAATTACCCGTATGTTGATGCAACTAAAGCAGTTCAAGCAAATCAACAGTTTGCTACCGGTGGCGGTCGAGTGTTCTTTACAAGTACTGACCAAGACGGTAACTTTAACGTAGGTAACTTGTTTGGAGTTCAGCAGTCAACTGGTACTGCCACATTGAACGCTAGTGCGTTTAACTTGTCAGGACTACAGAGTTTGACACTTGGCTCGGTAAGTTTAGGAGTTGGCTCAGCTACAATTTTCCAGTTTAGTTCAGATCCGTATTTTACAGCTAATAGTGATGGTGTTGTACCTACACAGAAGGCTATTAAAGCGTATATTACAGCACAAATTGGTGGCGGTCAAAGCTCGCTGAACGTAAATACTATTACATCAGGACAGATATACATTGCTGGAAATCAGATAAGTAATACGAATAATGTTCAAATTTACGTAGCAAGTAAAATGTTATTTACAGGTGGAATTGACGGAGCACCTGTTGCTCTTGCATTCTTTGGACAGAGATAATTTAAAACAAATTGGAGAAAACATAAATGGCAACAGGAATTTTATATACAGGTACACTAACCTCAACAACGGCAACGACTGCCTACGTAGTACCAAGCACAACTTATAGCGTAGTTAATGTAAGTTTTACAAACACAGGAACTTCAGCCGCTACTATTCGATTGTATATTGGTGCAAGTTTAGGAACAGCTGGTTCAGTAACAGGTAGTCTTGTACCAAGTGAAGCAATTGAATATGATACTACTATTGCTCCTAAGGGTGTTTTTGAAAGAACGGGCCTAGTCTTAAGTAGTGTTTCAGGTGCAAAGTATATTACAGTTTATGCATCAACTGGTAACGTAAACGTAAACATTTACGGCATTGAAACATCAACAGTTTAACATACAAGAGAGATAATAATGGCACGTTATAATACAATTATTCCAACAGCGACAGCGGCATCGGCTACGTCTATTACTTCGCCAAATTCAGGAGCTTTGGTTTCATTTACAGGAACCACATATTCTGTAAGTATTGGTGATCCTGTTTTGTTTTCCGGCCTATCGCAAATTTTTTATAATGCTGCCAGCGGAACAATAACTTTAACTTTTACCAGTGTGGGAGCTGGAGTATTTGTTGGCCCAGGGGCTAGCGGTACTACAAGCCAATTACTAACAACTGGTTCCACGGTTACACTTTACTCTGACGGAACTAACTGGGTAGTACTCGGCGCCAGTGGCGGCCCAATATCAGGAAGCACTGGTTCATTTAGCGGTAACGTTACACTTAGCGGTACAACACCAACATTAAACTTAAACAATACTGCACCAACTATTGCAACTAACAACTCTGGAAGTACTGCAAGTTTATTTGATAGCAATGCTACAACGGTAAATGCCTTTGGTGCGGCAACAACAATAACTGTTGGTGCAACTACAGGTACCTTAAACTTACGTAATACCACAATCACTGCCGCCAATGCTACTACTCTTAATTTAAACGGTACTAGTCCTAGTATAGTTACTAGCAGTACTGGTACAGGAAGTGTGTTTAATACTAACATTGGAACAGGAAACTTATTCGGATCTGCTACAACGGTTAACCTTGGCACTGGTGGTACAACTATTACCATAGGTGCTAGCAGTAGTGGTACAGCTACTATAAGATTAACAACGGCTAGTTCAACAACTAGTAACGGAGCATTAGTTGTTGCCGGCGGTGTTGGAGTTGCAGGACAAGTTACCTGTGCAACACTAGTTGAAACTTCAAGTATTGCATTTAAAGAAAATGTACAACCATTAACAAATGCGTTAGACGTAGTTATGCAATTAATGGGTGTTACATATGATCGTAAAGACAATAAGCGTCACGAAGCTGGTTTAATTGCAGAAGAAGTATTTAAATTTGCTCCTGAATTAGTTAGTTTAGATGCCGATGGCAAACCATACGGTATTCAATACACTAAGTTAGGCGCATACTTAGTTGAATCAATTAAAGTTTTAAAACAAGAAATTGATTTTTTAAAGAATAAGGAATAAAAACATGGCAAATTTACAAGCAACAGATGTCGGCGGTACACTAACCTCGCTAAGGTTAGAAAATACAACTACTGTTAGTAAAACTTTACAATTAGCCGATCGAGATAGAGTAGTATCGTGTAACAACACATCATCAATTACAATTACTGTACCAGCAGACGGCACTGTTGCCTTTCCGGTAGGGTCAGTTGTATATATTAATAAAGTAAACAATGGGGCTGTACAACTAGCAGCCGAAGGTGGTGTGTCATTATCACGAACTGGTACACTTGCTCTAAATGAAGAAATGTTTGTAAGAAAAAGAGCTGCCAATACTTGGATAGTAGTAGATTCTGCAACTGCACTTACTTACACCGGCGGTACAGTTTCACAAGCTGGATCATTTACTGTAAGATCATTCACCTCTGCAGGTGCTAGTACATTTACTATATCATAATTAATTTCACGAGGTCAACATGCCAATAATTAAAAGTTTAAGAAAAAAACACAATCCAAAAGAAAATGAAAACGTTTCTTACTCGCCGCCTTTAAAGATAACAGGCGGCGACAAGGTTTATACTGCGGGCGGATATACAGTACACATGTTCTTAACGCCAGGGCCGCACCAATTAAAAATTGAACCAGTCAAAGATCTTCCAAAAGAAATGATGGGTTTAATTGTAGATAGAACTTTAGAAGTGTTAATGGTGGGCGCAGGTGGTGCAGGTGGCGGTTATTCCGGTGGTGGTGGTGGTGGCGAAGTATTATACATTAGTCGAAATGTAGGAACTGGAACATTCCCGTTAAACGTTGCTCCGGCTACTAGTGGAGATAACGGTGCGTGGTCTGCTGCCAAGTGCGGAACAGGTACAACTGGTTTTGGAGAAACTGCTAAAGGCGGTGGCTCAGGAAGAGCATCAGACGATAGTATTCCTGCGAACCCTTACACTCCCGTTGCTAACGGTGGCGCAGGATCTTCAAGAACTGCTGGATATTTTGGACAACAAGGAACTTCAGTAGGTACTGGTGTTACTAGACATGGCGGCTTTAGAGGCGGCCAAGAAAACAGCCCAGCTAACGATGCTCCTAACTATCCAGGTCACGGTGGTGGTGGTGCTGGACAAAGTATTACTGGCAATACAGGTGGTGGTGGTAACGGTGGTGCTGGCGGCAGCGGAGTTTCATATAGTCTAACAGGAACTGCATTATTCTGGGGCGGTGGCGGCGGCGGCCAAACATACTACGGAGGCCAAGGCGGTGCAGGTGGTGCAGGTGGTGGTGCTGCCGGATCAGGTGGTAACGGCGGTAACAGCGGCGGCTCTGGATTAAATCCAGGTGGCAGTACTAATGCTGCCAGCTCAGGTGCGAGCGGCGGTGCAAATACTGGTGGTGGTGGTGGCAGTGGAAACGGACAAAACGGCAGTACTGGCGGCGGTGGCGGCTCCGGTGTTGTTATAGTTAGATATCCAACATAACCTGCTATGCCCCTTTACAAGACTAACAAAGATATTTTCAAAGACTTTGGAGAAGAAGTCTTTGATTATCGATTCAATAAAGAAACTCGATATATTTTAAAAACCAAAGACTGGGATTATAAACGAGAATTAAAAGTCGAAGATGTTGAAATATGGGAAGTATTGTTTGAAGATAGTTGGGGATTAGGTGTATATGCGGCTTATGAACCTTACGCTGAATTTTACATGATAAAATATGCAGATAGCACAGGTAATCATGTGTACGACACACATTATGGCGCAGGCGCACAAAATAAAATTATGCAATTTATGGTTTCAAACAACATACCTTTTAATCTACACGATGTATATGTTGATGAAGATAAAACCTGGTTGTACTTTTCAGAATCTGAAAAGAAAATTATTATTACTTAACATAGAATTTACGGAGTTTACAAAATGAACGAATCATTATTAGATTTAAATGACACAGATTTAGTCAGCGGTTATAGAGAAAATGTAACAAAGTTTTTAGCAGAACAGTCTAAAGATATATCAGAACAAAATATAGAAGAACGAGATAGATTAAATCTTCTTCTTAGTACGTATATGGCTGAAATAGTTAAAAGAAATATTGTACTATAAATGATGGAAGATAATAATTTTTGTATTCCGTTGTTTGACAATGAAAAATTATTATCTCCAGCGTTTATTAAATCAAAAAGGTGGATTGTAAATACTTGCAAAGAAGAAATTTTAGCAAGCTCTAGCAAACACGTATGTTTTGAAAATCTTTTTCAAAAAAAGTTTAAAGCAGTTTTAACACCAAGTTGCTCCACCGGATGGCAGCAGATTGAATTTACAAATCAAAAAGACAAGTCTATTTTTCTACTGACCTGGTTATAAATTTATAGAGTTTATTGGTAAAACAATTTCGCACTGATCTAAATATCTTTTTAATTCATCGTGCGAATTTAACCCATAAAAAGTTTTAAATCTTCTAGAGTCTACAAAATCATAGTAGACCAACAGATAGAATTCAACATACGGATTCCAAGAAGAATAAATTCCAATATTATATGGATCTGTATACAATTCCTCCCATATTTTTACATCGTCTATTGTAATTGATTGAGAATAGTCCCAATCAACAGTAATAATTGGCGGCGAGTTGTTTTGTATACACAGATCACTAGTTGTTCCGTTATTTAGAAACAAGTGATCTTTTAATACTAGTCTATTCATGATTAAAGATGCCCTCAAATGTATTTAATAAATATTTTCGTATGCAAACTCCAAACAGAATACACTCATGGTTTTCAACTACTATATATTATGAAGAAATTCCAAATGAGCCACTAGTATTAAAATTAACTAGTAAGGCTCTGGAATTAAAAAAAATATACACTAGTAGTGCTACTGCTTGGCGATGCAGTACATTTAACACTTTAGATTTATACAATTGGGAAACAGACCAAGATCCTAGTGTATTAGAATTGATAGAAAAGTGTGCTAGAAATGTAGGAGATTTTGCTCAATCTTTTTCTTCTGTCCCGCTAGATAATTATGAATTAGCTTGTACAGGATTTTGGTTTAATGTTGCAGAACCCGGTGCATACCAAGAGTATCATCAACATGCTAGTAGTCATTTTAGCCTTTGCTACTACTTGAACGTGCCAAAAAAATCTGGAAATATTGTTTTTAAAAGTTTTGAGTCAATGTTTGACATGTGCCCGTTACCTATACCGGATCAGTACGTAAATACAAATTCTTATAAAACAGTATCTTATACACCATCAGCGGGATCACTTTTAATTTTTAGATCAAATGTATTACATATGGTTGAACAAAATCTTAGCGATGAGAATCGAATCAGCATTTCTATGAACTTTAATCTAATTAAAAAATGATACATTTTCCTGCAATTTGCGTAGATAATTTTTACAGTGACCCGGATCGTATTAGAGAATGGGCACTATCTCTTGACTATAGCCCAGCACCAAACGGAAACTGGCCTGGAAAGCGATCAGAAAAATTACACTTAGTTGATCCTAAATTTTTTCAAGATTTTTGTAGTAAGATATTTTCTTTGTATTTTGATATGGATAGCACTGATATAAAATGGGTAGTGCATACACAATTTCAGCTTATCGAACCGTACGACCAAGATCCTAATTCAAAAAAAAATACTGGTTGGATACACTACGACGATGATACTATATTTGGTGGTCTTATATATTTAAATCCAGACATAGATACAAATTGCGGAACGTCTGTATTTAGACAAGATAGAGAATCTATATCAAATGCTGATTTTAAAGAAGCAAAGCAAACTTTTTATATGTCAAAACGATATGCAAATTACGAAAATGTATTAACTGAGCATAACAATAATTTTACAGAAACTATAGTTTTTAAAAATTTATACAATAGATTTATAAGTTTTGACGGCGAAACAGCGCACAAGGCAAATAGTTTTTTTACAGAAATTCCTAGACTGACTCAAGTGTTCTTCGTAGCTAAGTGTGACACTAATTCAACTTGGCCAATTGCTAGGCATCAGAGGTATCTTTAAAATGGATGTTATAATGGAATTCACTACTCCTGTTGGAATGTTTTATTCTAGCAAGGATCTGGGCCAGCGCACATATGATGAAGTTTTAAAAATCATAGACAATCAAAATGAAGATGTGTTTGTTTACCAAAATATTTCAAAAACTACACCAGACAATTTACATTTAAGACCAGAGTTTTCAGAATTTTTAAAATTTCTCGAAGATAAAACAAAAGCATTTTCTGAAGAAGTTTTAGGTGTTCGAATGACTGACTTATCCATAAGCGGCATGTGGAGTAACGTACATACTCCCGGTTCAAAACATCACAATCACCAGCATCCAAATTCTTTTATTTCAGGTGTGTATTATCCGGTTTGCCCTGACTGCGAAGATATTGGAAATATTATTTTTGTAGATCCAAGGCAAGCAAAAAATATGGTCCAGGCAGATTTTTTTAAATCGTCTTGCATATCAAATAGAAATATTTGGGTAACTCCTGAGTCTGGATTATTATTAATTTTTCCTAGCTGGCTTGAGCACGGAACTGATCCGTTTATAGCTAACCCGGAAGATAAACGAGTATCTATAAGTTTTAACTATCAACTAAAAAAATGTGATCAAAAAACAATGAGAATTTATGAATAGACAACTAGTAATCCCAGCAGAAAATTCATTTATAGGATCTTGGTTCTTAGAAGATATGTCTTTGTGCGACGATATGATACATTACTTTGAAACTTCTCCAGATAAATTAGACGGAGTAGTATATAGAGACGGCCAGCTAATTGTTGACAAATCAGAAAAAGACTCAAAAGATATAATGTTAGATTTTAAGGAAGAAATTACAAAACGATATGTTCGAGAACTGCAAAAAGTTTTAGAAATGTACAAAATAAAATATGTAAGATCGGATAGTGTTGGAAAGTTTGGTATAGAATCTATAAATCTACAAAAATATGGGCCTAATGGCGGATACAAATTTTGGCATGCTGAACGAGCAGACGGCCATCCACCTAGTGTTTATAGACATTTAGTCTTTATGACATACTTGAATACAGTTAGTGACGAAGGCGAGACAGAATTTTTCTATCAAAAAGTTAAAGTAAAACCGCAGAAAGGGCTTACGCTAATTTGGCCATCTGACTGGACCCATACGCATAGGGGTATTCCTTCTATGACTCAAACCAAATATATTGCCACGGGCTGGTTTACTTTCTTAAATAGAACACCGGGTGAAGAAGTACAAGCAGATAAAAATATTTAAAGGGAAAAAATATGGCGAATATGGTTAATGGATTGTTTACTGGGGAGATTCAACCCTCATCGACAATTTGCGGTTGTATAGCCATATACAAAAATTTATGGCCTAACCCCGATGCAACTGTTGATTTAGTTAATTATCAGTGTAACGGTTTTGAAGGAGAAGTATTTTATGAGAGAGCAGGTACTGTAGGGTTAGGCGAAAATCAAAGACACAGGACTAACAAAGTGTTGTCTCTTACTAACCGAGCAAACTTTAGTGATAATAAAGCACTACAAAGTGTACATAACCAATTTTATATGATGTTATTAGCCACAACAATTCCCTACGCTAGAAAATTTAATATTCATGAAGGCTTGTGGCACGAGTCATACAGCATGTTGAGATATGATGTAGGCGAAGAATATAAAGTTCATTATGATTCTTCAAGTAGTATGGGCAGAGTAATATCAGCAATATGTTATCTTAACGATGATTTTGAAGGTGGCGAATTAGAATTTCCTTACTTTGGTGTTAAAATTAAACCAGAGAAAGGAATGTTAGTATTATTTCCATCTAATTTTGCTTATGCACATATATCAAATCCTATTATAACAGGTTCTAAATACGCTCTAGTTACATGGATTAAAGATCGAGAATTGTAAACTAACAGGAATTAAATATGGAACATGATTGGATAGTTTGTGACACACTGTATGATCTAGCAGATTGTATAGAAATAAAAAAAACGTGTGTAAAAAACATTGATGAGAACATTATCGACGGGCCAGCGCACAATACCGTTAAGACATCTGAAGTTAAATTACTAAATTATAGACATGTTAAAGATGCCTTAGAACCTGCTCACGAATTTGTGTTGCATATTAATAAAAATTATTTTGGATTAGATATCCATAATGTATGTGACGGAGATGTAGTATTACTTAACACATACGATTCAAAAAATAAAGCATCGTACGAATGGCATAAAGATGTAGCGTCCACTACCCAATTGTTTGATTTTAAATTAACAATGTTAATAAATTTATCAGATGGAAATTACGAAGGTGGAAATTTGCAAATTTTTACCACTGGTGGCGAACAAACAATAGACAGTTTTAAGCAACCCGGAGCCGTGTGCATTATTCCTTCATGGGTTCCTCACCGAGTAACTAATGTTACTAGCGGAGTAAGAACTACACTTTCTTATTTTTATACTGGACCCAAAATTAGATGATACAAGATAATAATCATGTAAAACTCTTTTATAGTTTTCTTGACGAAACTACGTTAGATATTAATGTAAACGATTTAGCTGACTATTGCTATTTTGTTAAAAATAATGATGGTGGCAAAGTGTTGAGCAATGTTGGAGGGTGGCAAAGTAGTAATTTAGACGTCACAATACCAGAACTTAGACCTCTAATTACCTGTGTTTTAGAAAGAGCCGAAAGCCTAATCTTAGAATACGACTTACCTAGAACTTTTAAAATTGATCCAATTTGGATTAACATTAACGAGAAGTATCACTACAATATGATCCATGAGCATCCGAGGAGTCTGCTAGCAGGTGTGTTTTACGTAAAGGCACCAAAGGATAGTGGAGATTTAGTTTTTGTAAATCCTATTACAACTATGCAACACTATATTGATCAAACACGGATAGAAAAATATAATCCATTCAACTCTTATAGTTGGGCAATAGAACCAGCTGACAATACACTAGTAATGTTTCCTTCCTGGGTGCCACACTTTACTCTTCCAAATTCTTCAAACGAAGACAGAATCTCAATTGCATTTAACATAAGTGAACGCTAGTATGTTTGATATTTTTATTAAAAAAAGCGAAGTTATTTTAGATTGTTTCACAAATGTGGGAACAGTATATGATACCGCTAAAATTAATAATGCTGTACATTTTATACCAGACTGGTGGAAAAATACACCTAAAGTACAAGAAGGGTGGGCTACTATTAAAAATTGCAAAGCCTTTAAAGATTACTATAAACATGGTATTGTGATCCCTTCTTGGTTTGAAATGGAAATTAGCTTCTTTGGTGAAGATGGTCCGGACGGAAAAGAAATAGGAATAAAATATTCAAACGACAATGTGGATATAACTAAATCACATAATCATTATCAGTTTGATAAGTTTACTCAACACGATGGAAAAAATCTAAAGATAATGTCCCCGTGGGCCTTTAGAACTAAAGAAGATATAAAATTTGTATGGAGTCATCCTGCTTGGAATACTAGAGAGTCTATGTCCTATCTATCAGCCCTTCCAGGAGTAATAGATTTTAAATATCAGCACCATGTTGCTATTAATTTTTTAATGATTCAGCCAATTGAACCTTTATCAATAACTGTTGAACCATTAGAACCTTTAGTAATGTTACACCCTATGACTGAAAAACGTGTTGTAATAAAAAATCATTTGATTTCTGATAATGAATACAAACGATTATTTGCTATTCAAGATCTAGTTTTAAAAAGAGATGTCGATGACGAAATTAAAGAATATGATAAGAAAAAATCGCTTACAAAAAAAATAGAGAAAATGTCCTGTCCTTTTAAATACTAATATGAGTACTATACCTAACTATCAATTTGAAAACTTTATTGGCATTTTTGACAATGTCATTGATGATAACGATTGTCAACGCATAATTGAACACTTTGAATTAGTGCAGTCCTCAAAGTTAAGTATGTCTAGACAACAGATAAATCCTCAAATTAAAAAAAGCCAAAAAGATACAGACAACTATTTTTTATCTGGTACTTCTGGATTTGCTAACCCGCAAGTTGAAGATATAATTTCTTCAGCAGACAGTTGGATATTTGAAAATTTAAAAACAGCAGTTTGGTCTTGTTATAATTTGTATGCAGATAAATTTGGGGTGTTTAACGACTTGGGAAAACATGCAATTTCAGGTTCGATTAAAATACAAAAAACTGAAAAAAGCCAAGGGTATCACGTGTGGCATTGTGAAAACGATTGTATAAAAACAGGTAACAGAATTGCCTTGGTTATTTTATATCTTAATGATTTAGATGAAGGCGGAGAAACAGAATTTTTATATCAGTCTTTAAGGATTGCTCCGCGTAAGGGCAGAATGATAATATGCCCTTCAGATTGGACTCATACCCACAGGGGAAATCCTCCTCTTAAAGATGAAAAATATATAATTACTACATGGATTGAATTTATAGAATGAAAGATTTTTTAGAAATCAAAGAAGCTACACCAAGAGATAAATTTAATAAAATACAAGATTTTATTTTATCAGATTCTTTTCCGTGGTTTTATACTGGCACAACAATAAACAATTCATCAGCTGAAACTAACTTTAGTTTTTTTCATAGTGCATTTCATTACGAAGATGGCTATTCGTTTATAGGAAAAGACCTTGCTGAATTAGTTACAGAATGTATGGCTACAACTGACGTTAAAATTAATTCTCTTTTAAGATTACGATTAGGACTTATAACTAGTACACCAAGTCAAGTAGTACACACTCCACACATAGATTTTTCATTCCCTCATTATACAGGTTTACTATATCTTAACAACACAGATGGTGAAACTTTTTTGTATGATGAAAAATACGATACTAATCTAGATAAAAAAAATTATGATAATTTTGTAAGATCTAAAAAAAATACAATCTTAACAAAAACAAACCCGGAAGAAAACAAAATATTTGTATTTGACGGATTATATTATCACGCCAGTTCTAGCCCTAGTAGTCATGATCGAAGAGTAGTTCTTACATTTAACTATGTCTAATACTATTATAGAAAACAGTTTGGTTTTAACTACGGATCAAAAAAACTATATTGATAAAAATATTTTATCTAATAATATTCCTTGGTTTTTTAGTGAAGATTCTGTATATGCAGATCAAAAAAATTACTTTTCACATGTGCTAATTCATAGGATAGAAGATAAAAAAAATTTAGAAATTAATTCTCCTCACACACTTTTTTTTGTAGAAATCTTAAAAAAAATCTGCATAGACAACGATGTTACATGTTCTGAAATTCTTAGGGCATCTCTAAACACAACATTTGCAAATAATGATACAACTGGAACAGTACACGTAGATCATGAATTTGATCACATGAATTGCATAGTATATTTGTCGTCCGTCGACAATGCAGGAACACTTATTTTTGAAAATGATCAAAAAACTATAGCATACAAATCTAATTGTATCAAGTACAGTTATTTGTTGTTTCCAGGATTATATCACGCTCAATTATTCCCGCCGCCGGGTACAAGAAGAACAGTTTTTGTAGCAACTTTTAAATAATTGGTATTATATTAAATCGACTATATCAAATACAGTTTGTAATTTAGTACGAATTGTTTTGTTTGAAAAACTATTACGAAGCCCCTGGTGTAAGGGCTTTGGTGCGTAATCAATAGTTGACCATGCCCAAGCACAATGCTCATCACTTAGTACAGGAATAAATTCATCTTGTATTACACACAAATATGTGTGAAAATTAAAAACTTTGTCGTTACTAACAAATGTTTCTAACGGAATTGTTTTGATTATTACTGGCGAAAATCCTATTTCTTCTTGAACTTCACGCTGTAAACCTTGCCACGGATTTTCGTGTTGTAAGTTTGTCCCCCCAACAAGTCCCCAAGTGCCTGTATGTTTGCCTTGAGATTTTTGTAACATTAAAAATCTCCGTGTTGATTTAGCGTAGAATAATGCTCCGCTACAAACAATTTTATCTGTTAAAGATCTAGTCTCCATGCACCTGCCTTATATTCACCTTCAAACGATTTGGCCCAAAATACGCCATTCCATACATACTGTACTCCTGTATATATATTCGTTTGCCAGATCATAGTGTCAGGTTCTTGAGCAGAATCAAATATTACATTCCAAGCCGTTCCAGACCACTCGATAATATCATTAGCTCGAGCAATAAAATCAGCACCCAGTGTGGATTTCCAAGCATCTGGTCCGTCATCATTAATTTCAGATCCGATGTCTTCGATGATTAAAAATCTATCACCTGCATTAACGTCTTGCATACCGTGTCCTGGATATACTTTTTGTGGATCAATAATAGCATCAAATTTTCCTCGAGCAGTTGCTTGATTAAATCCCATATCGCCTAACATATATCCGTTAGAGTCGATGAGCATGTCTTGTGGACGGGTGTCGGTGTCCCACGAAACTGTTAATATTGTTGGATCTAACGGACTAATAGCAACAGTACCAACTACTTCTGTGCCGTTAGGTTGAACAAGATACAAACTACTAGACCCTGCTGTATATTTTCCAGGATACTGGTCAAATACTGCTTGCCATTCAATTGGAGTTCCTTGACGTACTGGAATATCTAATGTGGGTTCACGTGGAATACTACTTTCAGATTTTTGTAATAGTATTGCTTGATTGTTATATACTTGAATATTGTAGTCTGTAATAGTTACAACATCGCGAGTAAGCAGTTGACCCATAGTAACTTCAGCACCAGCAAGCGGTTGTCCTAGACCTTCTATGTAAGTATTCTTATCTATAGTTGCGCCGTCATAAAGACTAGTAATAATTTTAGTAATAACACCAAGATGTTTAACTTTAACTGGTGGACTGATCCAAATTGGAGTATCGAAATTCAATGACGCGATATCGATAGGACTGTCGTTTCCAATAGGAACTGTACGGCTTGACCAATTAACTTGTCCTAAATTTAAAATAGTAAGACTAGTCCAGTCAATATAATTGTCTGTTGTTTGTAATTCTAAACTTGGATTAAACAGTACTAGAATTTGCTCCATTAATTGTAATTTTTGCTCAGTGTTTGCAGTCCATATATCACATTTTAAAGACAACTTAAATGGAGTTGGCATTAAACGTTCTACAGTATAGTTACGCCCTTGCCCAGTAGTGTATACAGGATTGTCAGGATCTGCATTATTAATTTCGCGCTCACGCACATGAACTTTTCCAACATAGCTAGGGTCTCCTAGTCTATTTCTATCTAATTCTAATCCGCTAATGTAAACACTCATACGTGGAACACTATTGATTTTGTTTTCACTGTTTTGACGAATAATACTAGCAGCTTGTCTGTCAGCATCTCCGTACATAACTGGTACACGTACTAATGTACCGTCACCGTATCGTACTGTAAAGTTACTTAATACACGAATAGTCTGTGTAATATAACGTCTAATTTGTCCGTCATAAAAATGTTGCATTATAAATCTGCCTTTGGTCTAAGAGCTTTTGATAAACTTTGTCGTTGTGCTTCTCTGTTGTTGCATAGACTTAGTTTCCATAATCCGTCATATGGTAAAAATTCTGAAGCTGTTCCTGTATTATTAATATTACCAGAATTTGTAGCAACAAAAGTAGTTCCTACAGTATTAGAAGTTGCACCAAGCAATGTGAAATCTGTATTTCCTAAACTTGTAATTTTATAAGATTTTCCAACTGTAAAATAACCATCAGAAAATTCTGGAAGTGTAATTCTTACTTTACCAGCATTGTTGGAAATGATACCACTATTTTCTTCAACTACGTATACTATTTCTACTGTTTCTAATTTAAAGACAACATATAATGATTCTTGATAATCAATAGGTGTATCGAACACATAGTTGTAATTTACTGGAATAGATGTTGCTGGCGGAATAATTGGAGGAGGAAGCTTCAGCCAATCGATTCCAACTGCTTCGTTATAGATATAAGTTGTGTTATTGATAAATCCTGTAGTATGTGTTTGACGAGTATCGTTGTTAGTCATATTCATACGTACTGCATCTTCTACTTTAATCCAACGTGCTCCGTCAAAGCGGAATAGTCTATTGGGCATAAAATCTGTACGCAAAAAGAAATCATCTGGGCCTGCTGTTTCTGGAAACTGAATACCGTGTCCAAAGTCGTATCCGTTTTGCGGAAATCCATCGCCAACTAAAAATCCTGTATAACCAGTTCTAACAGGTCGTTTATTAGACTCTAATGCAGTGATTGAAGTTATACTTGCGTCGAGTGTGTCAGTATCAGAAGTATTAAGAGTAGTTTTACCTTGCTCATCCACGGCTAACGTATAAAACTGACGAGTTTCGTAACCGCTTTTTGGAGAGTCTGCTTCTGCTTGTAGTATTACAGCATCGTTGATTTGTAGTTCAGCACCACGAGTACTTAAAATATCACGTAGTGTTTTATCAATAGGATTGCCGTTGGCATCAATTGCTGGTTTATCAAGGATGTCAGCAAATTGTTGAGCATCTGTAATCTTTTTAAGACGCAATCTATACAAGTGTGGATACCAAGTCGCACTAAAACCTTCGCTAGCACGACCCACATCTTCAATAACATAATATCGTGGCAGGCCAATTTCGTATTCGTTTAACGCAAAATTATCACGTAAATGTGGTAATTCTAACACGTCACCACTTAGGGGTTTTCTGCCAATGTAATTAACAAAATCGTTAATATGAACAGTCATGTAAATTGTGTCATTGTCAATAAACAGACCAAACTGGCTTAGGTTAAAGTCAATGTTTTGTACATTGTAAATACCGCGAATTCTGTAAATTTCTTCGCTGTATTTCCTATCGCGATTTTCTAAAAATAACAAATCTTGAATATTTGTTTCTTTCACAGCATCGTATATAGGCTGATCTGCGGTACCTTCTGTGGCTATTTTAGGGCCTAGGTACTTGTGCAAGTACACATCCGTGCCGCCAACCTGAAACATCTCAGAAATTTGACGATCCATGAACTTGTAATCTTGCCCTCTTTCGGGTTTGTATAATGATAAACGTGGCATAATGATATTTATCGTAAGATAAATATACTAGGAGAACTTATAATGGCAGATATTTACCCAACAAATCCAGGCGAATCCGACAGTACATTAGAGCGTAATAAAGCATTTGATTACGTTAAAACAATGCTGGCTGATGGTATGGTTGAAGTGGAACTTGATCCTAAACACTACGAAATAGCGTTAGACCGAGCACTTAATAAATTCCGCCAGCGTAGTAGCAATGCTGTAGAAGAAAGTTACATGTTTCTAGAACTACAACAAGACGTAAATGAGTATAGATTGCCAAACGAAATTATAGAAGTTCAAAGTATTTTTAGACGGGCAGTAGGTTCACGCAGTGGCAATGGAGCAGGCGGCACGTTGTTTGAGCCGTTCAACTTGGCCTATACAAACAGTTATTTGCTATCAGGTTCTATGATGGGCGGATTAGCAACATACGAACTATTTGCTGGATACCAAAAATTAGTAGGACGTATGTTTGGCGCATACATTGAATTCAAATGGCGTCAAAGTAATCATATGCTAACAGTATTGCAACGTCCGTTTGCACAAGGTGAACAAGTTCTATTAAGAACACACAACTATCGTCCTGATTTTGTATTACTACAAGACATATATGCAAAACAGTGGCTATACGACTATACTCTTGCAGTATGTAAATTAATGCTAGGTGAAGCTCGTAGCAAATTTGGAAATATTGCAGGCCCAGGAGGATCGGGTATTCAACTTAACGGCGCAGCATTAAAAGCAGAAGGAGACAAGGAAGTTGAAAAACTCGAAAAAGAAATATACGATTATGTTCCTGGCGGTACACCGTTAACATTTGTAATTGGTTAAAAATCTCTTGACCTTGTAATAAAACTGTTATATACTAGTGGCTCACTAGGAGACTTCTATGATTATTGGCGTATGCGGTTTTATTGGTTCTGGCAAAGATACTATTGCCGATTACTTAACTAACTTCCATGAATTCCGACGAGAATCATTCGCCAATACCCTTAAAGATGCCGTAGCTAACGTGTTTGGTTGGGACAGAACAATGTTAGAAGGTCGTACAAAACAAGCTCGTGAATGGCGCGAACAAGTAGATCCGTGGTGGGCAGAACGTTTGAACATGCCTAATTTGACTCCTCGTTGGGTGCTACAATATTGGGGCACTGAAGTTTGCCGAAGAGGATTCCATGATGATATTTGGATTGCAAGTCTAGAAAATAAACTCCGCAACAGTCGAGATGATGTAGTAATATCAGATTGTCGTTTTCCTAACGAAATTAAGTCAATTAAAGACGCAGGCGGAATTGTAGTACGTGTTGTCCGTGGCGAAGAACCTGAATGGTACGAAGATGCTATCAATGCTAACCGAGGAGAAAACGGTAATTTTTCATGGTCTACAAGCCGTAGCAGACTTGAAAAACTAGGCATCCATGCTAGTGAAACAGCATGGGTAGGAACTAAGTTTGACGCTGTGCTAGATAACAATGGCAGTATTGACGACCTGTTTGCCCAAGTTAGAGGTCTGGTACAAGATCACCTTGCTTCCACTTCACACCCTCACGGTGAAGCAGTCTTTGACAATTTGAACATACCGTCTTGAGATTAGTGTGTCGGCAGTTGTTTAGATCGCCGTCCACATGAAACACATTAAACACCTCTGAGTAAAGGCTTTTAAACCCACACTTATCGCAGGTGTTTTTCATTTTATAGCCAGCACGATGCCATCGTGCAATTCCAGCATATTTGCCACCTTTAAGGCAAGCCTCACATAATTTTCTATAGTAGGTTCTACCGTTTTTAACATAGTTAACGGCAGCTGGTCTATATCCACACGAACATAATGGTCTCATATTTTATTTAAGCCTTTTCCGTCCCTTTTTCAGAGTGTATTACAAGTATAAAAAGCCAAAAAGCACTAAATACAATTAGGAATAGTATTCACGGAGATTACAACATGGCCCAATTAAGTTCACCAGGCGTAAGCGTATCAGTTATAGACGAAAGTTTCTATACTAGTGCAGCTCCTGGAACAACCCCTTTAATTATCGTCGCATCTGAACAAGACAAAGCAAATGGTTCAGGCACTGGCACAGCACAAGGTACTACACAAGCAAATGCTGGAAAAGTATATTTGCTAACAAGTCAAAAAGACTTGGCAGATACATTTGGTACCCCTGTCTTTAAAACTGATGCAAACAACAACCCAATACACGCTGGAGAGCAAAACGAATATGGCCTCCAAACAGCTTACAGTTATTTAGGTGTAAGTAATCGTGCGTATGTAGTACGTGCAGATCTTGACTTAGCACAGTTAGAAGCAACATCAGTTGCACCAACTGGTGATCCTGAAAACGGAACGTATTGGTTTGATTCATCGAGCACTAAGTTTGGTATTTTTCAATGGAACGGCGGATTAGCAACTACTACAAGTGGACAAACATTTGGAAATAAAATACCAACTGTAATTACAGATTCAGCACAAGTAGAATCAGGTGCGCCTAAAGCAAATATTGGACAATCTGGCGATTATGCAGTAGTAGCAACTAGCCAAGTTTATTCATTATGGTTTAAAAAATCAAAAACAGATACAGATAGCGGAACATGGGTAAAAGTAGGAAGCGAAGCATGGTCAGCAAGTTGGCCTACTGTGCAAGGTACTGCAGCAAATCCAACACTAGCATCCGGTGATTCTATCATAATCAACGGAACAACTGTTACAGGTCATATCAATATAGATACACTAGTAGCAGACATTAATGCAGGGGTTGACGGTGATCCTGATGCTGATAATAATTCAGCTATCATTCCAGGTGTTACAGCCGCAGTTATTAATGGTAGATTAGAATTATACTCAACTGGCGATGATGTTATTGTATCAGGTACATTGTGTGCAGCACTAGGTGTTGTAGCTGGAACTTACAAAGCACCAGCATTACAAATTAGCGCACATACTAGCGTACCACAGTGGAAGCGTACTTTAACTACATATAACAATAACAGTGCAACTGGTTCTGTATGGATCAAAACAACTGAACCTAATTTAGGTTCTCGTTGGAGAGTTAAAGTTTATAATTCAACAACTAAAGCCTGGGAGGAAAAAACAGCACCGTTGTATCCAAATTCAGCGGCTGCATTGAAAGGATTAGACACAGCAGGCGGCGGCATTAACCTAGCTCAAGGCGCATTGTACGTAAAATATAACTTAGAAGAAAGCGAAACAAGACCAATCGCTGATTTTAGAATTCAAACTAGAAAAGTATCCGGCGCAACAAGAATCACATCTAGCTCAACATTTACTGCGGTTAGTGTAGGAAACAATGGAAAAATTGTTACAATTGGTGAGTCAGTTAAAGGACAATCATTTTCAACATTAGATTTTGACGGAGACCCAATTAGTTTCACTGTTGCACAAAACGATACTGTTAATGAAATTATTACAAAGTTGTTAAATGCAGTACAACAAAATTCTACAATCCCTTCAGGTCTTACAAGAGTTGCATACACAACAAGAATTACAGCAGAAAACGTTGAAGGCCGCTTAGTTCTTAAGCATTTAGATGGCGGCGAAATATACTTACAAGATTCTAACGGAACTGTAGTTGCTGACTTATTTGGCCCAGTGTGGAACGGTTTAACTGGTACTTTAAACTTCTATGACTGGCCAAACCAAGGCTCGGCCGGTGATAAATTTGTAGCCAGCAATTGGACTCCATTTAATGCTATAACAGCAAGTGCCGATGCTCCAACAACAGAGCCAGTTGCAGAGCAGTTATGGTACAGTTCAATGGTCGACGAAGTAGACATTATGGTTCACAATGGCACTACATGGGTTGGCTATCGTTCATTATACCCAAGTACAGATCCTATGGGTCCTATTGTAAGAGCTACTCGCCCAGTTAATGGCGACCGTTCAGACGGTGCTAATCTTGCTGACCGAGATTTATGGATTGACACTAGTGACTTAGAAAACTATCCAACAATTTACAAGTGGATTGACAGCACTAAAAAATGGGTACTAATTGACACAGCAGATCAAACAACTGAAGACGGAATTATTTTTGCAGATGCACGTTGGGCAGCTTCTGGTGATGCAGTTGATCCTGCAAGCATCGAAACATTGCTAACAAGTGATTTCTTAGACCCAGATGCTCCAGATCCTGATTTGTATCCACAAGGTATGTTGTTGTGGAATTTACGTCGTTCAGGGTTTAACGTAAAACGTTTTGTACGTGACTACATTGATTTAAATGCAGACAACACTAGATACAACGATGAAGCAATGGGCGGTGACGGCATTGTAGATCCGTATTATCCACATCGTTGGGTTACTGAGTCTGGAAATCAAGTTAATGGCGCTGGAACATTTGGCCGCAAAGCTCAACGTAAAGTTGTTATTCAAGCACTACAAGCATTAGTAAATAGTAATCAAGAAATGCGTGATGAAGAATCGCGTGTGTTTAACTTAATTGCTTGTCCAGGATATCCAGAGCTAATTGGAGAAATGATTAATTTAAACTACGATCGCGGATTAACATCTTTTGTAGTTGGTGATACTCCAGCTCGTTTAACACCAGATGCTACTACATTGAATAACTGGGGTAAAAACGTTGCAGGCGCAGTAGAAGATAACGATGACGGCTTAGTAAGCAGTGACGAATACTTTGGTGTATTTTATCCATGGGGTTACACAAGTGACAACATTGGAAACAACATCGTTGTTCCACCAAGCCATATGATTTTACGCACTATTGCATTAAATGACCAAGTTAGTTATCCATGGTTCGCTCCAGCTGGAACACGCCGTGGTGGTATTACTAATGCATCAGCAGTTGGATATATTACTAGCGAAGGCGAATTCCAGTCAGTATCATTGAATACTGGACAGCGCGATACACTTGCTGATAGTAAGATTAATCCAATTACATTCATTACAGGAACAGGACTTGTTAACTACGGACAATATACTCGTGCTAGAAACGCTAGTGCATTGGATCGTATTAATGTAGCTCGTTTAGTAATTTATCTACGTCGTCAATTTTCACTATTGGCAAAACCATATGTGTTTGAACCAAATGACAAGATTACACGAGACGAGTTAAAAGGTGCAGCAGAAAGTCTATTGCTCGAGTTAGTAGGACAACGTGCTCTATACGACTACATTGTAGTTTGTGATACAAGCAACAATACTCCAGCACGTATTGACAGAAACGAACTATATCTAGACGTTGCGATTGAACCAGTTAAAGCAGTTGAATTTATTTACATTCCACTACGCTTGAAGAACACTGGCGAAATCAAAGGCCTAGCATAATAATAACGGAGCATACAAAATGGCAATCGCAAGTTTATCAAAATTCACAGTACCTTTAGCAACTGATCAATCAGCTAGTGCTCAAGGTATGTTGATGCCCAAGTTAAAATATCGCTTTAGAGTGATGTTTGAAAACTTTGGCACATCAACACCAACAACAGAATTAACCAAGCAAGTTCAAGATGCAGCTCGCCCGCAAGTTACTTTTGAAAACCAGAAAATTATGGTTTACAACTCAACAATTAACTATGCAGGCCGTCCAGCATGGAGTGAAATGGTTGTTAAGTTACGTGATGACGTAACAGGACAAGTTTCAAAACTAGTTGGTGAACAAATGCAAAAACAATTCGACTTCTTTGAACAAAGTAGTGCAGCGTCAGGCGGCGACTACAAGTTTTTAATGCGTATTGAAATGCTAGACGGTGGTAACGGTGCAAGTACTCCTAATATTCTTGAAACATGGGAATGTTATGGTTGCTATGTGCGTCAAACACAATACAACCAACTTTCTTACGGTAACCAAGAAATGTTGACTATTGACTTGACAATTCAACCAGATAATTGCATACAAATCACAGGCGGAGCAGAAGCTCCAACTTCGAGACGTACTGGAACAGCAGCAACAGCTTCTGGTTCAAGATAATAAAATTGGCCTACTTAGTGGGCCTTTTTTATGGGCAATCATTAACTACTCAGTTAATAGTTACGGATAAATATTTGTATGGCCTTTACACCTAATTCATTTTTATACAGTCCAAGCAACGTAACGTTGAAAGATTACGCACACGCTGCTCGTGTGTTTACGGACGATCAATTTAGACTTGCTCCTAAAAGTAAGTTTTTATTCCATGTAGCATTTAATATAAATCAATCAGCTTTAAAAAATATTGATATTGCACAACGATATAGAAATGAAATTAATGTACTTGTTAAAACTTGCGATTTACCTCAATACAAAGTAACAGTTGATACACTCAATCAATACAACAGAAAAAAGAATATACAAACAACTCATAAGTATGAAGCGTTAAATATCACATTCCATGACGATAATATGGGTTTGATTAATCAGTTATGGCAAAATTATTATAGTTACTATTATGCAGATTCTACCAGCGCATTGAATCCAAGCGCATACAAAAGAAATGCAACAAGAAATAGTAATTATATTACGAACCCTTATGGTTTAGATAACGGTAGTACTACTCCATTTTTTAATTATATTACAATCTATCAAATGGCTCGTCATGAGTATGTTAGTTATACGTTATTAAACCCTGTTATTAATTCGTTTAATCATAACAAGTTAGATTATGGGAATGGAAATACTCCACACGATTTTAGTATGGGTATTGCATACGAAGCAGTAGCATACGGCAACGGAGAAGTAACAGTGGGAGATCCAGAAGGCTTTGGATTTGAACATTACGACCAAACTCCAAGTTCGTTACAACCTGGTGATGGCTCAAGACAAGAAAGTCCAACATTTACCAACGGCTCTTCATTAAATGTGCAAGAAGTAGTTAACACAGTAGCAGCTCAACTTAATACATATCAAAATACAAAAGAAAATCAAAATACTGGATCGAGCAAATCATTGTCTACCACGCAGACACAACAAAATGGAGGATTGCAAGGATTTCAGTTCCCGGTGGCTAAATCTTCATCAAGTAACACAGTAGTAGCAACTCAATCGTCAGTAGGAAAATAACATGGCAACAAATTTACCCCCACAAACACCAAATAATTCAAGCCAGGAAGTTAAACAATTTTTTGACAAGTATTATATTAATCAGATAAGTTTTCCATCAAGCCAAATTGATGCAGTTGTAGGATTCTTTTTACAGAACGGATTTGATGTAGAAAGTGCTCGAAGTACTGGTATAGTATTGTTGAATCAAGCTCGTGAAGATAATGTTAATGTATTTGAATTAATAGACACATTAAAAACATTATCAGATGTTCAACTTAGCCAAGTGGTTGCACAAATCTTAAACGCTTACAGAGAAAAGGTAAGTGTACTTGGTTATCGTGTAACTGGAATTGTTGACGAATACGAAAGTAGAAACATTCTAGTATAATATGGCTACCAAATTTGCTCGTGGAAAATTCAACTTAACTCAACCAGAAAAGTACGTAGGAACAAAAATGCCTACATACAGATCTAGTTGGGAGTTTCAATTCATGAGATTTTGTGACACTAACATTAGCATACAAAAATGGGCAAGTGAAGCTATACAAATCCCCTACAAAGATCCGCTAACTGGTAGACAAACAGTTTATGTACCAGATTTTTTTATACAATACGTTGATAAAAATAATACAATGCATGTAGAACTAATAGAAGTCAAGCCCGCAAGTCAGACAATTTTAGAACGTGTGGGCAAGAACAAATATAATCAAGCGCAATATGTTAAAAATCAAGCTAAATGGGCTGCTGCAAATATTTGGTGCAAACAGCAAGGAATTAAGTTTAGAATACTTAATGAAAATGATATGTTCCACCAGGGCAATGCATAAGTAAAGTATGACTAAAAAACTTGAAGAACTATTAAACCTTCCTGAGAGTAAAAAAATCATCAAGGACGAGGAAAAGAAACAAGCTAAAGCTGAGATGGCTAAATCACAGCCCCTTCTTCGCGATATCAGCGAATTTGACAAAATTTCTGCTGCCTTGCCCCAAGTTAAAGGATTAGGCGATGCTAGCGATACTGAATTTGATGCGCTAGCCCAACGTGCTACGGATGCATACGATGATTTAATGGATTTAGGAATGAACGTAGAAGCTCGCTACAGCGGTCGTATTTTCGAAGTAGCAGGAACAATGCTTAAAAATGCTATTGATGCAAAAGCCGCCAAAATAGACAAAAAACTCAAGATGATTGAGCTACAGATTAAGAAGCAAAAGCTAGACAACGATGCAAATGGTGAAGATAACAGCATAAATCTTACAGGAGACGGAGTGATTATTACAGATCGCAATAGTCTACTGGAAAAATTAAAGAATATGAAATAAATATAGTATCGGGATTAAACTATGAAATCATTTAAAGAATACTTAACAGAAAGCAAGAAAGTTTACGAATTTAAAATTAAACTAGCCGGCGATCATAAAAAAGCAGGAGAGCTGATCAAGTCAGCTTTATCACAATATAAGGTTGAAAGTTGCTCAGCAGGTAAGCGTTTACCTATTGCAGAAACACACGCAGATTTCCTGCATATTACAAATACAGATGTTACAATTTTTGATGTCTGCACTAGTTACCCAGTAACTAGTCAACAAGTTAGAGCGTTGATTGCAGAAAAGTGCCGTTGCCCGTTAGACAGTGTTAAGGTGCGTAATTTAGCTGAAGATGCTGAAGATACTCTTAATCATGCAAATGATGAAAAATCTGGCGAGGCATTATTAAGCAAAGATTACGAAGCAGATTCAGAGGGACAAAAGCTAGTTGGTGAAAAACAAAAGTTTAATCTACTAAAAGAGTTAATGAAAGACAAAAAAACTCTTGAACAGTACAAAGGTGTTAATGATGCAATACTAGCATCAAAAATGCCAACTGAATCGGCACCAGCAGATTCATCAAACATTAATACAAAAAGCCCTGTTGGAAGTGTTAAGGCTAAGAAACCAACAGCAAAAACTGTCGGAGCAAGATAAATGAACTTCCAAGAATTATACAATAAAATTAGACAACTAGACGAAACATCTCCAGAGATGATTCCTCCTGCCGCAGTTACATCGCCCGACGATGAGATGCTAGCAACAGAATGTGGTGGCATGATGTCTCCACAAATGTCTGCACCTAAACAAAGTGATTCTGTAACAATGAATGTTAGTATGAATGGCAGTGGCGCAGGTGGCATTAAAGATTTATTAGATATACTACGAAATATTGAAAATGCAAGCGGACAAGATACCGATGATGTATTAGTTGGTGTTGAAGCGGAAGAAGCATTTAGCGATGCAACAACTAGACCAGATCCAACAATGGTTCCAACACCGGACAGCGGTGATGACTTACATCGCGAAAAAGAAGAATATCCAAAAGCCAACGGCGGCGGTAACCCAATGCGTATGCGCGAAACATTAGTTTCTAAGTTGTCAGCAAGATATAACGAAATTAAAGGAGCGTAATATGAACGCAGAACAATACCGTGCCCTAGTTGCAAAATTAGAAGCAATCAATGAAGCACCCGTAGCCGCATTTAATCAAAATGCAGGCGCCACACCAGATGCATCTGCGCCTGTAGGTTCGGTTGCAGCCGATCCAGCTGTAGCACCAACAGAAACACCAGCACCAACACCAACACCTGCCACAGATCCAAATCAAATCCCAACAATTGAAGCCGCAACCTTTAGTCAAGCATACGCTCAGGCTAGAAAGCAAGGTTTAAAGAAATTTAAATGGTGTGGTGTTTATGCTGTTAAAGATAAAGTTAACCCACAGCCAGTTCCACCGAAGCCAGTTAAACCAGCACAAGGAAAAGTTGACTACGTTGGACAAGCTGATCCACTAGGTGGCGATGCACAAAACCCAATGAGTTTCGCATCTAATAGTAATTTTGGCGCATAAGATTTCGTCAGCAGTATCAAAAGGGCTCTTCGGAGCCCTTTTTTTGTGTAAATAAAGTTATGGCAAAATCACTAGACGGCGTCTTAACTAAAAAGGCGCACACTAAAGAAAGGTTTACAGAAGAACAAGTTCAACACTTGTTGCAATGTGCTGACCCTGTAGAAGGGTACATGCATTTTGTTAAAAACTTTTTTCATATACAACACCCTACAAAGGGAAAAGTTAAATTTGAACCGTTTGACTACCAAGTAAGACTGCTACACAGTTATCACGATTATCGTTTTAACATTAACATGATGCCACGACAAAGTGGTAAGACAACTTGTGCGGCTGGTTATTTGCTATGGTATGCAATGTTTCATCCGGATCAAACTATTCTAGTTGCTGCACACAAATATACGGGCGCACAAGAAATTATGCAACGTATTCGTTATGGATATGAACTTTGCGCTGATTATATTAGAGCAGGTGTTGTAAACTATAATAAAGGTTCAATGGAGTTTGAAAATGGATCAAGAATTGTATCAGCTACTACTACCGGCAACACTGGCCGCGGTATGTCAATTTCCCTACTATACTGTGACGAGTTTGCATTCGTTCAACCTAATATTGCAAGCGAGTTTTGGACTTCAATCAGCCCAACACTAGCAACAGGTGGTAAGGCAATTATCACTTCAACGCCTAACAGTGACGAAGACACGTTTGCTAACATATGGAAAGAAAGTAAAGATTCGTTTGATGAGTTTGGCAACGAACGACTAGACGGATTAGGCCGTAACGGATTTCATGGATTTAGAGCAGAGTGGCATGAACATCCTGATCGCGATGATGAATGGCGTAAAAATGAAATGGGCCGTATTGGCGAAGAGCGTTTCCGCCGTGAGTATGGATGCGAGTTCTTGGTCTTTGATGAAACCCTGGTAAACAGTCTTAAACTTGCAGAAATGTCAGGACGAGAACCATTATTTAAAATGGGTCAAGTTCGTTGGTATAAAAAGCCAACTCCAGGCAACACATATCTAGTAGGATTAGACCCTAGTTTAGGCACCGGCGGCGATTTTGCAGGTATCCAAGTATTTGAATTACCTAGTATGACGCAATGTGCAGAGTGGCAACATAACTTAACTATCGTACAAGATCAAGTCAAAATCTTCCGGGATGTAATCAGATACATTCAAGGCGAAATAGGTGAAGATTATCGTAACAGTATATATTGGAGTGTAGAAAATAACACACTAGGCGAAGCCGCATTAGTTGTTATTGCTAACTTAGGAGAAGAGACATTTCCAGGATTATTCCTAAGCGAGCCTGTTAGAAAAGGGCATGTACGTAAATTCCGCAAGGGATTTAATACTACACACGGCAGTAAGATTTCCGCCTGTAGCCGACTAAAGTACTTTGTTGAAGAAGATAAAATGAAAATTCACAGCAAAACGCTTCTCAGCGAACTTAAAACATTTATTGCAGCAGGTGTTACATTTAAAGCAAAAGAAGGCCAGCACGATGACTTGGTTTCTGCATTATTGTTAATTATACGCATGACTGTAGTACTAGCAGAATGGGATCCGCTAGTTTTTGAAAAATTAACCTTAGAATCTTCAATGGACGATGATTGGGAAGCACCGCTACCTATATTCGTTTCCTCAAACCTTTGATAAATATAACATGGACGCAAATTTAGATAAAATCGCAAAAGATCTGTATGGTAAAATACAGACCCGTTTTCGCAACATTAAAATCGGTGATGAAAACGCAGAAGTATTGAGCAAAAAGGAAGACATTCCCAGAGCTCGATTTTTTGAGTTCGAATACGAAGAAGGTGGTGCCCCACTAGGAACTATTGCCATTACACTAGACCCACAAGACGGTGTTGTAATGCAAGTTAGCGGAGATTTAACCGACGACGATAATGCTACTCATCACGGTGCTTATAAATTCATACGTGGTTTTAGACAGTTTGCAAAAGATAGATTACTCAACTTTGACGTACAAAATATTGGAAAAAGTAACTTGGATAAACGAGATTACGAGTACCAGGCCAAACGTAAGGAAATGCCAATTATGCCCGCAATTATGGAAAATAAACTTTATGGTAGCAATAGAATTAGCTATCAGGATCTAGGCGAAGCTCGCTTAGTTATTAAACATAGCCAACCAATTAACTTAGATTTACCAGCTGGGCGTACAATGCACATTGAAAGCATTTACATTGAAAACACCGCTGGTGAAAGATTCAAGTATCCATATAAACATCTTAACGGTGCTCGTGCATTAGCAGAACATATCAAACACGGCGGCAATCCTTATGACAATATTGGACAACACATTTGCAGTTTAAGTGAGGAATTAGCCCATTTACGTAAATTCAAAGGATATGTTAGCCGTCAAGAACAATTAAGCGAAGCAATGGCTAATGTTACTGGTCGCGTAATGGAACGCATTGAAACTATCAAAGAAACTATTAACAAATTACAACGTACTGCCTACTATGAGTCATTTGTTGAAAATTTTGAAGACCAGGAAGAACAAATGATTCCTGAAGAAGTGCAAAATGATTTGATTGATCGTTTGACTATTCGCACATTTAATGAAGAATTAAAATCAGTATTTCCTTACATTTATAAATTTATTGACGAGTCAGAGATTGATGTTGTTGAGTTAAATGCAGACGATTTAATTGGCGAAGAACAACTATCTGAACGTGCTACACCCGAATGGCTAGCCACTGTATCTAAAGCTAAAGAGCTATTGTCACAAGGTATGACCGTTGATCAAGTAGGAAAACAATTAGGAGCTCAGGGTCCTAACAATGGAATGGCCGGAACAATGGGCGGCACGTGGGGTGCAATTAATCGCGCTCAACAAGAATTAAAGCCATCAAAACCATCATTTGAATCAGTAGAAGATCAATTTGAAAGTTTCTTGGATGACATCGTTCGTGAAGATAAAAACGAAGTTATTAGTTCTAACAACGATGCACAAGCTGCAGCTATTGAAAAATTAAATACAATTTTAGCACAAAATATGCAAGTTGGTCCTAACGGCGACAATGCTATTATGACTCTCAAAGGGTTAATTGACGAGCCTAGTTTTGTTGATGCAGTTAAAGCTGTGCCAGCAGAAACAGACTTAAATGATTTAATTAAAGGCTGGGTTGAAACAGAACACGAAGATCTGTTAGGTCGTTTGGAGTTTCCAAGCGATGAAGCAGCTCAAGAACCAGCACCAGCCGAACCTGCTCCAGCCGAAGCTCCTCCTGCTGAACCAGCACCTGCTCAAGCAGCTGCCGAACCAGCACCAGCTCCAACTGAGCCAGCACCAGCACCAGTAGCTGAAGCAAAAGACACTGTTGAGAAAGATGAAGATGGCAATGTCAAGAGTTGGAAACACGAAGGAGATTGGAAAAAATCAACTGAAAAGAAAGATCCACGCGGTAAGGTTACAAACGCTAGTGGCCAAGCTCTAAAGAAAACTATTGCTATGGCTAAGAAAGCAGGCGCAACGTTAGAAACACAGATGGATTTTGGCGATAAGGTAATGACCATTGCCGAAGTATTAGAATCATGTGGTATGACTCCGCAAGATGTAGGATACGAAGAACCTGAACAAGAAGATGGTTTACAGGGAATGTTGAAATATATTAGCGGCTTTTATAACAAAGATGAAGGCAACTTTCCACTAGGCGGTATGCGTGTTAAGATCAAAGTTAAGAAAGCATTTGAAGACGGCGAGTTTGGCGGCGCAGGTGAAGAAGATTTATTAAAAGTAATCAAGTTTATTGACGCTAAAGATCCAAGTGGTAATGAACATAATCAAATTTCTCGACTAGCAGGAATACAAAAACCAGAAGTTCCGCATCAAGCAAAACAAGGTTTTGACATTAGTGCCTTAGAAACACAACTCCAAAGCATTAGTGAAAGTCCTACAGTCAGTTACAGCGAAGATCAAAGTTTAGCAAGAATTGTTAGTCTATCTCGAGGATAATGGATTTACTAACAGTAACTTGTCATCAAGACAAGATACAAATGCTGTTACAAGCAGAAAGTGTACAAAAATTTCTAAAACCATGCAAACACTGGGTTATTATAAACGACCCTAGTGTTTGCTTAGAACAATGGCACGAGTTGCTAAGTCCTTACTATGAAAACCACCAACTAATTTTAGTAGATTCTTCTACTATCAAATCAGATTTTAAATCTGAAAAAGGCGGCTGGAGTCGTCAGCAATATTTTAAATTTGCAGCTTACAATCTAATTAATGATGACTATTTAATTTTAGATTCAAAAAACTTTTTTATCAAACCCACTGATATAAATGAATGGAATACTGTTATTGGAAATGGCACCATAGCTAATTTTAAATCAAATGCCAGCTGGGAAGAAACAATAGTAGCGTATTCGAAACATCTAAACATTCCTGTTAATTTTAATCAGCTATCGATAGTAACCCCATTTGTATTTCAAAAGAAAATTCTAGATTTAATCGAAAACTACCAAGAATTTCTTAATTGGTTTGTATCTCAAAATGTTATAGAAAGTGAATTTTTTTATTATTCAATGCTGTTACACAAACAAGATATATTTCCACAAAGTTCACAACAGCCCAAATTTCACTTGTTAACGCAAACTTACGGATTTGAAATATTTGATCTATGCAAGTTATTCTTTGATAAAGACAACATCAAAGTAGCAGGAATCCATCGTTCAATGTTGAACAAATTTAATAACGAAGAACAACAATCGTTCGATAAATGGTTGGCGTCAAAAGGATTACAATTAAGACATTTGGCAAAATAATACCACATTTCAGGCAAGATTTCTCTTGCTTTACTAAATAAAAGCGTATACAATAACATGTATGCGCTTTTTGTTTTAAGGTAGATCCGTAAAGCAAAACAAGGCAAATGAAGTAAACAAAGGCTTATATAAAGGAGAAATATTATGGCAACTTTGGCTGAAATTAGAGCAAAACTTAAGGCATCTGAATCAAAAGGTTCAGACAATCAACGTTCAGGTGGTGATAAATCAATTTACCCATTCTGGAATCTTAAAGAAGGCGGCGAATCCGTATTGCGATTCCTCCCTGATGGTAATCAAGACAACACTTTTTTCTGGGTAGAGCGAGCAATGATTAAATTGCCATTCGCCGGAATCAAAGGTGAATCAGAAAGCAAACCAGTACAAGTACAAATCCCATGCGTAGAAATGTATGGCGATTCTTGTCCAATTCTAAATGAAGTACGTGGTTGGTTCAAAGACCCAGCACTAGAAGATATGGGTCGTAAGTACTGGAAAAAGCGTAGTTACATTTTCCAAGGTTTCGTTGCAGAAGACGGACTTGGCGAAAAGAGTGACGAGCAACCAGAAAATCCAATTCGTCGTTTTATTATTGGACCTCAAATCTTTACAAGCATTCGTGCGGCACTAGTTGATCCAGAATTGGAAGATTTGCCGACAGACTTTGTACATGGTCTAGACTATCGTATGAAAAAAGGTTCAAAAGGCGGATATGCTGACTACTCAACTTCAACATGGTCGCGTCGTGAGCGTCCACTAAGTGATGCTGAACAAGCGGCAATTAAAGAGCACGGCTTGTTTAACTTATCAGACTTCTTACCTAAGAAGCCAGGCGAAGTTGAATTGAAAGTTATGAAGGAAATGTTTGAAGCTTCAGTAGACGGCGAAGCATATGACATGGAACGCTGGGGACAATATTTTAAACCAGCAGGTATGAGCCAAAACACTGGTGATCCTAATAAGTCGACTGCATCTGCACCTAAAGCAGCTCCTGCACCACAAGCATCTCACGATGATGAAGATGATACTCCTGCTCCAGCAGTTAAGGCTACACCAGCCGCAACTCCTGCAGACGCAGGCGGCGATTCACGTGCCCAAGACATCTTGGCAATGATTCGCAATCGTCAAAAGTAAAAACCGCTTGGGCCTCTGCAACTTAGTTGTACGCCCAGGTTCTCACATCTATTAGGAGAATAATTATGAGTAAATTGGCAAAATTAGCAAAAGTAAATGAATCGATTACTATCAATCGTTATGACAATGGTTGGATGGTTGAAGTTGGTGGACGTGACGAGGACAGCGAATGGAAAAACGCTAAAATTCTTTGTAACACAGAAGATGAAATGATCGCTGTAGTTAAAGAATGGAATTCAATGGACTTGGACAACTAATATGGCTACTAAGGCATTCGATTTATCTAAATTTAGAAAAACGTTAACTAAGTCCATCGACGGACTTGGTGTTGGATTTAACGATCCAACAGATTGGGTTAGCACAGGCAATTATACGCTTAACTATCTAATCAGTGGTGATTTCCACAAAGGTATTCCGCTAGGTAAGGTTACTGTATTTGCAGGCGAATCTGGTGCAGGTAAATCATTTATCTGTTCAGGTAATCTAGTGCGTAATGCACAAGCACAGGGCATTTATGTTATCTTAATTGATACAGAAAATGCGCTAGACGAAACATGGCTACACGCTCTTGGTGTAGACACAAGCGAAGATAAACTTCTTAAACTCAACATGGCAATGATTGATGATGTGGCTAAAACCATTCATGAATTCATGAAAGAGTACAAAGAAATGGCAGAACGTCCTAAAGTCTTATTTGTCATAGACTCATTGGGTATGTTGCTTACCCCTACTGACATTAACCAGTTCCAAGCTGGTGACATGAAGGGAGACATGGGCCGTAAACCTAAAGCACTTACAAGTTTGGTGCGTAACTGTGTAAACATGTTTGGTAGTTATAACGTAGGTATGGTTTGTACAAATCACACTTACGCCTCGCAGGACATGTTTGATCCAGATGACAAAATTAGTGGCGGACAAGGCTTTGTCTACGCAAGTTCTATCGTTGTTGCTATGAAAAAACTCAAACTTAAAGAGGATGAGGATGGCAATAAGGTATCAGATGTCATGGGTATTCGTGCGTCATGTAAGATTATGAAAACTCGTTATAGTAAGCCTTTTGAAACTGTACAAATTAAGATTCCATATGAAACAGGTATGAATCCTTATTCAGGAATGGTTGATATGTGCGAGAAAGCCGGCCTGCTAAAGCAAGAAGGTAACAGACTCAAGTGGGTTGATCCAGAGACAGGTGAAGAGTTCAAATTCTACCGAAAAGAATGGAAAGATGATAAATTAGATATGTTAATGGCAAAATTTCATATTAAAACTTTAACAACAACTACCATTCCTGAGGAGACAGACGAGAATGTTGAATGAAACACAAATTGGTGATGTATGGTTGCTTTTTGCAGATTATATCGATAAAAAGCAATTAGAACTTGTTGCTGAACGATATGTAGATTTATTGGCTGATCATGGAGTTAGTGACAAAGTGTTGCAAAGTGCAACCGGTGTTGACGAAACTTTAGACTCTGCCATTGAATACTATCTTGATGAAGAAGAAGTCGACGACGATGACTACAAGGAACTAGACTTTTAATGTGGTACGCTAAAATTGCCAAAGATATTTCTTATATTCCTGACGCTGTTGAATATTTTAACGGCGAGTTAGACAATGCTAGAATGGAATGTCGAATTACAGGTAATGTTGAGAAAGCAGCCGCTTCGATGCCCGGTATAGTAGAACAACGATTTAGTCAATTGCAAGAAATTGAGGCAGTTTTAGAATATTTAAACATTGAACTTCGTAGATTGAAAAGTAGTCACTTTCGTAAATATCTTGAAAACTATCAACGTGCTTTATCTTCTAGGGACTGTGAAAAGTTCGTAGAGGGTGAAGCAGACGTTGTAGATTTTGAAAAAATTATTAACGAATTTGCTTTACTACGTAATAAATGGTTAGGTATTACCAAAGCACTTGATCAGAAACAATGGCAAATTACTAACATTGTAAAGTTACGTGTCGCTGGCATGGAAGATGCTACACTATGAAGATAGTTTTAGTAACTGGCGGTTTTGACCCACTACACAGTGGACATATTGAATATTTTAAAGAAGCTAAAAAGTTAGGCGATAAATTAATCGTTGGACTTAATAGTGATGCTTGGTTGGAACGAAAAAAAGGTCGTGCATTTATGCCAGGGCATGAACGTTCTGCTATTATAGAAAATCTTAAAATGGTCGATGGTATTATATTGTTTAATGACGATGACAATACTGCATCCGAAGCTATTAAAAACGTAAAACAACTGTATCCTAACGATCAAATAATATTTGCTAACGGTGGTGATCGCAATGCAGGCAACATTCCAGAAATGTTAATACCCGATGTATTATTTAAATTTGGAATCGGCGGCGCAAATAAGACTAACAGTTCAAGTTGGATCTTAGACGAGTGGAAAGCACCAAAGACTGAACGCCCATGGGGATATTATCGTGTGTTGCACGAAGTACCTGGTACTAAAGTTAAAGAGCTTACGGTTAATCCAGGACAAAGTTTAAGTTTGCAAAGACACAAATTTAGGCATGAGTTTTGGCATGTCACTTCTGGAAAATGTGCAGTTGAACAACGAATGCCGGGTGGTTATATGCTACCTACTATCGAATTAACTGCTCATAAGCAAGTAAGTGTTCCTATCAATGATTGGCATCGGATTTATAATCCTTACAACGAACCATGTAAAATTGTAGAAATACAATACGGTGAGTCGTGTACAGAAGACGACATAGAACGTCAAAACTAATTTGCCCAAAAGGTGATCCGCAGGCCTTAAATAATATTGAGGCCTATTTTTTTCACAAAAGGTTGACCTTTGTTAACAAATTGTGTATAGTATACATATGACAACAGTAGATAACATACTCTTACAAATAATCAACGCATCTGATGATACAATTAGTGCTATTAAATCACGAGATTTAAAAGTAATGAAAAGTTTGGCAAAAATAGTGTTGTCTCCAAACTTTATTACAGAAAATCAGGGAAGATTGCTTTTAAAGATTTTAAATGAAAATTTAGAAAAATTTGGAAATCTTTCAGATGAAGTAAATTCCGCAATCAACACGCCTACTTGGTCAAAATCATTTCGTCCAATTGACAAAACTAAAAAAATATACCTATCTAAAGACGAACCAGGCATAGTTATAGAATTTGCATTTTCTTCAACATTGCGTAAGGTGCTTACGAGTATTTGGAAGGATGTTGCAGGTCTTACTCAAATCAATTCAGGCAAATTTTATCGAGCTGACCTTACTGAAAAAAACATTGTAACACTCTACGAAACCTTTCATACTCATGATTTTGAAATAGAGGAAAAAATTTGCAATTTTTACGATACTATAAAATCTTGGTCAAAAATTGAGGTTGAAAGTCAGTTTATACTAACCAACTTTTCTCATGCAAACTTTCAAAAAGCCATAACGCATGATCTCGGCCTTGAAACAGAAATAGACAAATGTGTCATACAAGACCGAAGTATTCGGTATCAGTATTTTGTGGAAAATACCCCAGAAAATCCCAAAAATTTGACCGAAAAAATTGCATTTCGTAAATCTAGTAAAGTGTGGATTAATAAAACTGAAACTGGTCTTGACGAAATATTCGAAAGTTTGTTAAAATTAAAACGATTACCGGCACTAATTATTTTCGATAACAACGACCATAAAAGGTGCTTTGAAGAACTGAAAAATCTTCATGAAAATTTGGAAAAAAATGGAATTTTTGAGGGTGTGGGAATTTATTTCAGATTGCCCAATGACGAGTATGGAACTCAGTTTAATAAATTTATTGCTGAACACCAATACAATGTACAACTCGATGATTATGCAAAAGTTGTCGGAGTACAAAACGGAAAAATACCCAAATTTTTCCTGAAAAATGCGTGGAAGCCGCTTAGTGTGATATCAATAGGCAGTCCACTAAAACAAACTAAAACGGCAGCGTATTCTAATTGTTGTGATTTGATAATTTCCTATACAGACCAACAACCTATTATTGAAACAGGAAACTTATGGCTGTAAAATTAGTTATAAAAGACGAGGTTAACATTAAATTTGAAGGGTTAGCATTAGATGCCCGCAAAAAGTTAGCCAACACTTTTAAGTATGAAATTCCCTATGCTCGCTATCATCCAGCTTACAAACTAGGTCGATGGGATGGTATGGTTAGTATGTTTGGCCTTGGCGGCAATGGTTATTTAAGCCAACTAGAAAAGATACTATCTGTGCTATCCAGCATGAATATCGATATTGATGAATTGGAAGATTTACGTTCAACACCTAAACTTTCATTCACTCCTGTTACAGAAACTTATTGGGCGGACCAAGGCAAAGTATGGCCAAAAGGTCACCAGCAGGAAGGTAAACCCATATTGTTGCGCGACTATCAAGTAGACGCAATTAACAGATTTATTGAAAATACACAAAGCCTACAAGAGATTGCCACTGGTGCAGGAAAGACTATTACAACTGCTACTCTTAGTCAGCTTTCTGAAAAATATGGACGGACAATTACCATTGTACCTAATAAGAGTCTTGTAGAGCAAACAGAAGAAGATTTTATTGCTGTAGGTTTAGATGTTGGTGTATATTACGGAGATCGCAAAGATCTTAATAAGACACATACTATTTGTACATGGCAAAGTCTTAATATCTTAGATAAGAAAAGTAAAAATCAAGAACAAGATATTGTAACTCTTGCAGAATTTCTTGACGGCGTTAAATGTGTCATAGTCGACGAAGTTCATATGGCAAAAGCTGAAGTTTTGAGATCGTTACTTACACAAAATTTATGCAATGCGCCAATCCGCTGGGGATTAACTGGAACTGTTCCTAAAGAAAAATTTGAAAGCGAACAGATATTTGCCAGCATTGGCCCAGTAATTGGCGGCATTAAAGCTCACGAGTTACAAGAAATGGGAGTGCTATCTAATTGCCACGTTAACGTAGTGCAAATGATAGATTTACCAGAATTTAGAAGTTATGCTGAAGAATTAAAATATCTTGTAACAGATGACAACAGGATGTTATACATCAGCAACTTAATAAAAGGCATTAGTGAATCTGGAAACACATTAGTACTTGTTAACAGAATCGATTCAGGCAAATTTTTAGTAAATGAATTGGAAGGCGCAGTATTCATTTCCGGGGAAGTAAAAACAAAGGATAGGAAAGAAGAGTATGATGAAGTTAAAACTAGTAGTGAAAAGATTATTGTGGCGACTTATGGTGTGGCCGCTGTTGGTATTAATATCCCAAGGATTTTTAATTTGGTTCTTCTTGAGCCCGGAAAGAGCTTTGTTAGGGTTATACAAAGTATTGGGCGAGGCATTAGAAAAGCAGAAGACAAAGATTTTGTCCAGATCTGGGACGTTACAAGCACCTGCAAATACGCCAAGCGACACTTAACAGAGCGAAAGAAATTTTACAAGGAAGCCAAGTATCCGTTTACATTAGAAAAAACGGACTGGACAAAATAAGGAATTATGCAAATATTAACATTAGATAACGTAACATTTTCGTTGAACAATTTACCGGACGAGGTAGACGATAGTACAAGATTCGCAGTACTTGATAACAGTGATCCGCATAATCCAGATTTTTTCTTTATGCCACTGATATTTTTAGAATCTTTTAATAGTCCCGCAATGGTACTAAGAATCGGCGAAGATGAAGTAACAATGCCCATCGATTGGAGCATTGCGGTAGGTGATAGTAGTGCTGCAACCGACATTGAAATTCTTCCTCTTACAAGTTTAAATGACAGGGGGTTTGAAGCATTAATTTTTAATCCACTTAGCAGTTTTAGAGTTGAGTTTAAGAAAATTGAAATTGTAAATTTTTATAATGACGTTAAATGGTATTTCCCAAAGATGAAAAACGGACAACTGTTAGCAGTTCCAACCCGCTTTCAAGAAAAACCAAACTGTGCATATTTTGTTAAAGAAATTAGTAGACAAAGCGAAATTATTCAATTAGATAAAATATTATGACCGACAAAGAATTATTAGATCGAATTAATACAGCATATAAAGTGTATCCACATCCAAGCAAAGAAATTGATTTTTTTATATCTTGGATGTATAAACAATATGGAATTGTACAACAGGAGAAAAAAGATGGGAAGCCTTAAACCTGGCGTAACACTTATACATGAACGTGTAGATAATGTAGTCTACACTAGAGAATTTGGATCAGATCCTAGTACTAGACAAGTAGCAGGATGGGATTATAATAAAGCCAATCCACATTTTGATCCTCGTACAAATGATGGCAGACCATTACATGATCATATAATGGATAGCAAAATGTGGGGTGAAATTCGGAGAGAAGCACGTACCAATATCACTTTACAAAAGGCCCTAGATCGTGTTATAATGATATACAAATTGAGTAAGGACAAAGTATAATGGCATTAAAAGTTGCATATTTTCAACCAACAGTATTAGCTATTGATAATGTTCCGCCTGTAGAATTTAGTAAAATTTATAGTCTAGCTGAAGCATTACACAACAGACCAGAATTAAATGATGCCAATAATCCTGCAATTAGTATTAGAGGAGGTCAACAAATACAAGTATATCCAAATGCGATAGGCATAGATGTTACTTGGTTAGTCAATTGGCTTCAAACAATTTGTACCGGATATATGGAATTGGTATCTCAACAATCTGGTACCGAAGAATTAAAACATTGTAAACCTGTGGTAACTAGTATTTGGACTATACGACAGCATTCTGGAGACTATCAAGAGATGCATAGTCATCCCGGCGGCAATTTAAGCGGCAATATATATCTTAGCGCACCCGAGTTAAATGACACACGAAATCCTAGTGACAGTCAAATTTTATTTAGATTACCGCAAACAAAAGATGTCACCAAATTTATTATGAATGACACTTGGAAATATGACCCAATACCTGGAACTATCATAGTGTTTCCAAGTCACTTGCCCCATACAGTTTATCCCTGGCAAGGAATTGGAAATAGAACCGTAGTAGCATTTGATGCCATATTGAGACCAAAAGATGAGTGAAAAAGTTGAGCTAAAAGAAAAGATTTCAGCAGTCGATGAAAATGTTCGCGAGCTATGGGATGCTATGGATGCTGAACAACAAAAGAGTCTCAAAAGCGAATTCTTTATTCTTAACAGATATATCAGTAATGCTAAAACATCTAACAGAGAAACTCAGCAACACTTTGTATTGACAGTTAACGAATATTTTAATAAACATTGGAATCTACTACAAAAACATCCTAAGCTCATGTGGTTGTTATTGTGTATGTGCAGCTATGATGGCAAAACACATTTTTATCACGAATGGATTGGCAACAAAAAGAAAACTGGCAGTGATAGTAAAAAAGTTAAATTTTTAACAGATATCTACCCTAATAGAAAAATAGACGAGATAGAACTGTTAGCTAAAATGACGACAGATAAAGAGTTAAAAGAATTAGCAAAACGATACGGAATGGAAGATTCAACAATTACTAAAAAATTTAAATGATGTCATTAATTAGTCAGCCTTACATTTGTCAGCACTGTAACAAAGGGTTCATGCAAGAAAAAACCCTTATCGTACATGTTTGCGAACAAAAACGACGAGCAATGGCTAAATCTGAAAGACACGTAGTACTTGGATACGATACATACAATCGATTTTATAAAATTTCTCAGAACAGTAAAGGCGACAAAACATACGAAGAGTTTGCTAGAAGTCCGTACTATAATGCATTTGTAAAGTTTGGAAGTTTTGTAAGTAATGTAAATCCACTGTATCCTGAAAAGTTTATCGACTACGTTGTTAGATCAGGCGTTAAATTGGATCATTGGTGTAGAGAGGAATTATACGAAAAATATGTATTGGATCTTATTAAGACAGAACCAGTCGAAGTTGCGCTAGAGCGTAGCATCAAACATATGATGGACTGGGCAGAAAAAAATCAAAGTGTATGGCATCATTACTTTTTATACGTTAGTTTGAGCCGTGCAACATATGATATTAAAGACGGAAAAGTTAGTCCTTGGTTAATACTAAACAGTTCAAATGGTAAGGAAATGTTGAAAAAATTGGGCGATGAACAGCTGGTTTCTATAAGTAATATTATAGACTTGCAGTTTTGGCTCAACAAATTTAAAAAGTTGCCTGCTGATACAGAACTTGTGCGTCAAGTCGTTAAGGAATCTAATATATGACAACTACACCAAACCAAGTGAGCGGTAACCCAGATGCACTACAACTTGAACTACAAGTAATTGTTTCAGAGGAAGATAATTCAGTATACGTAAAATTTATTGGATTCGAAACAATAGAAGAAGCAGACAAGTATGCAGATCATCTAACAGAACATTTGCCATTGTTGCTGTTCGAAAGCGAGATAAAACATTGAGACACTTAAAAGACGGAACTAAGGCTAAAGAATTAAAAGAACCAGTTACACTTACAGTCTATACAAAATGTCCAGAAAAGTGGATGTTATGCGATAAAGAAACAGGCGAAGTGTATATTGGACACATGACCAAAGGTAAGAATAGTTGGAAGAAAATTGACCAGTGGGACGGAAAAGATGCCTGATATTGATATTGACTTTGCTAATAGAACACATGCTCTTGATAAATTCAAGCATGTAGTTTCGGCTATTAAAGAGGATGATGGCACTTTTAAAAAGCACAATACTGGCATATATTGTACTAGTGTGCCGTACAATCCAATTACTAAACTAAGTACAATCGATTATAAAGAAGCAGAAGATAGAGGTTATTTTAAAATAGATTTTTTGAATGTTAGTGTTTACGAAGGTGTAAAAGACAGAAAACATTTACTTGAATTAATGGAGACTGAACCGCTATGGGACCTACTAGAACAAGACGATTTTACCCAACTCCTGTTCCATGTGAATGGGCATGGGTCTATTCTGAGACAAAGCAAACCAAGATCTATCGAGCAATTAGCAGCAGTACTGGCAATGATTCGACCCGCGAAACGTTATCTGATTGGGAAAGATTGGACTACGATTATGACGGAAGTATGGACGAAACCGGAGAACGATGAGTACTACTTTAAGAAAGCACATGCCATTGCTTACGCACATGTGATTGTTGTACAGATGAATTTAATCTGCGAAGGTCTTAGCTACGGCTACAGTTAACGAGTTTTACGTACTAATTGTACACTTTTACGTTTTACACGTTTCATTGTTAAATTCATCAAATTAACAACTGGCCCTAATATAATCCTAACATCTTTGCTATTAAATGTTCGCACAGCATAAGCAAAGGGTTTAATTTGATCTCTACAGATTATACTAATAGGAAATTGACGGTTTGATTCCCACCACCAAGTTTCTCCTATTTCTAAAAATAGTGTTTTTTCTTGTGGATCACGTATTGCATTTAAATCATAGAAACTAGTTACATACTGGTCCTGATTGATTATGATGCCCACGTATTCTTCTTCACCGTAGTTTAATACGCTTATAAAGGGTAGATTTTGTTCTATATCGTCTCTTAGTTTTGCCATAAATATACAATAAGGGTTTGTGCCAGATGCAAAAAATTTCAAGTTATTTATATCCAAATAGGATTGAACTACTAGCCAATTTGGCAGGATTTACTACGGAGTATACAAACGTGTATCAGAGAACAATAAAAATTTATAACGGTATAGATAACACTATAGAGTTTGATATCAAGAATGCCGATCAAAAAAGATTAGAGCTGATTACAGACTCTGGAGCAACTCCACCTAAGGTTGCTGTTGTAACCGGTATTGAATTAAATGTTATGGATGCATCTGGTCAAGCGTTACCTAATAGTCCTTATACAGTTACTCCACACCCAACACTAAAAGGTATCGCAACTGTAACGATTCCGCAAGAAGATCTAGCAGATTTATCGGACCAATATTTAAAATACAGTGTAACAGCTAGAGCTAACGGTAACGACATTATGTTATACGGAGATAGTCGCTTTGGAGCAACAGGTACTATTGAGTTAATTGGCAATGCAATGCCAACATTTAGAAATGATAGAGTTTACGAATCTTTTACAGCAGAAATAGATTTAAAAGGTTTTCCAACTTGGCATTCTAGCGCAATACCTGCAAGATTTTACGAAGCAGTTAAAACAGAAACTTTACAATTTGATATAGATGTTAAAGGATTAACTGGTAATGTTTGGATTGAAGCAACTAAACAAAGTACAGTTAACACCGAAGCGTTCAAAAAAGGCGACATCGTCTATTCATTTCCCGATTGTGATGATGCAACCGAGACATTGTCTTCTCCAAATCTTACCATTGGAGACTATCAATATTACAGAGTTTCATATGCTACCCAATTAGGAAATGGCATTGGAGCTACTTTCACTGTTACACAAAATAATGGCAGTTATGAAGTTGCAGTTAGAGCTGGCGGAACAGGCTATGCAGTTGGCAGTCAACTTAAAGTATTTGGTAGTGTAATCGGTGGCACAGATGGTGTTAACGACCTGACTATTACAGTTGAATCCGTTGATAGTGCGTCAACTGGATACATTTCGAGCTATTCAGTAAGTTCTGCAAATAGTGTTTCTTGGACTGGAAATGCCGCAATTGGTTCGTCTACTTTTGTAGTAACGGGCAAAAATATTACCGGAACTGTTGACAAAGTAACCGTCAGTTAAGTATAATAGTGCTATGAGTCTCATAGCCGATACATTACTTCAATATCTACCTTCGAAGCGTAAACATACTCCAAGTGGTTGGATAAGTTTCAATGCGCCGTGTTGTGACGACAAACGACAACGTGGTGGATTTATTATCAACGGTGGCGATGCCGTTAGCTATCATTGTTTTAATTGTGGATTTAAAGCAAGTTGGCAACCTGGTAGAACTATTAGCCAAAAAATGAATAAGCTCATGCGGGATTTAAACATTCCCGATGATATTATATCTCAACTACGTTTGGAAGCACTAAGATTAAATGAAAATTCTACAGCCACAATAAGACAAATTATACCAACGTTTGAAGTTAGAGCATTGCCAATAGATGCTATTAGTTTTGAAGAGTTAACTACATTCTTAAAACTTCCAGACGGAGATTATGCAGTCCCAACAAAGTTTACTGAAGCATTTGCCTACTTAGTTGAAAGAAAAATCGATCCGTGGAGTTATCCATTTTACTGGGCTAATAAGACAGGATTTAATAATAGACTTATCATTCCATTCTTATACAAGGGTGAAATAGTTGGGTGGACTGCCCGTGCTATTAATGATGCCAAACCTAAGTATCTAAGCGAGCAACAACCTGGCTTTGTCTTTAACTTAGATCGTCAAACTAACGAAAGAGATTTCGTAATTGTTAGTGAAGGGCCGTTTGATGCGCTAAGTATTGACGGGTGTGCTTTATTAGGTGCCGAGATTAAAGACAGCCAAAATTGGTTACTTAAACAATTAGGTAAAGAAATTGTTCTAGTACCAGATAGGGACCACGAAGGTCCTAGAACAGTAGAACAAGCGATAGACTATGGTTGGAGTGTCAGTATGCCCGACTGGCCTAAAGGTGTTAAGGATATCAACGATGCCGTAGTTAAACTAGGACGTTTGGCAACATTATACTTGATTACATCTGCAAAAGAATCTAACAGTTTAAAGATACAACTAAAAGCTAAAAAGTGGTTTAAGGAACATGAAGAGAATACTTGAAATATTTTTAATGCCTGTAAAATGGTGGCAGGCAAGACAAGCATATAAAAAACGTCTGGAAGAATTACGTAAACGAGATCCATTTATATACAAATGATTACATGGGGAATAAGCGCCAACAGTCACGATGCAGCTATCGCTGTATTTTGTGATGAGAAATTAGTCTTTGCCAGTCACAGCGAGCGATTCAGCGGCAAAAAGAATGATAAAGATTTATCTCCTAAATTAATCGATTACGCAATTAAAAAGTTTGGAGCTCCAAAAAAAGTATATTGGTACGAAAATCCATTGTTTAAAACAGCACGTCAGCTATTTGCTGGCCAAGGCTGGAAATGGCAAGACAATAA